>Ga0302251_1000182_pt1 | contig 73017 bp, 64 predicted proteins | sample AAG_RA_Gln_MG_FD_193534 | JGI IMG/M metagenome (GOLD analysis project Ga0302251, IMG submission 193534) | Enriched activated sludge microbial communities from anaerobic digester in WTTP, New Holstein, Wisconsin, United States - AAG_RA_Gln | ecosystem: Engineered > Bioreactor > Anaerobic >... | reverse complement strand
GGATCGTGTTTGCATAGGATATTATGGCCTATGTCCAATAGATAGCTCAATTTTCGATGATTGCTGCCAACAGAATTCCGGATGTAAGAGGCAAAAATCCTTGCATGTGAAAAAAGAATGCTATCAGCCACCATAAGCGCTCTCTTTTCATTTGTTTTCATAGTGGCTATATTCGATCCAACTTAAACTTTCTAATTTTTCTTTCTTAATTTTCAGGTCCATTATAAAATTTACAATCTGTCAATATACCGTACGGAGTATTGATGTTATCATATATGGGAAGAGGTGTGCCTGCCGTTGAATAGAACGGTGGATGATTATTCGTAGATTTCCTGTGAAAGAAGGTTTGTCAATGGATATTGGAAGAGTAGACCAGGCTGGAGCTATGCGGCAGCATCAGGCTTCATCGCAGAAGCTGGAAAAAGAGCAGGTCAGGGAGCAGCAGGACAGCGTTCAGATATCTGCTTCTTCTTCGAGGGATGGGTCTACCGCATCCTTTGAAAAAACAGGGAAAGTCCCTCTCGATATCTCGTTCTCTCTCAATGGCAGGACTATCGAGAAGAAAATAATGGGTGAAGTGACAGACAGCCAGATTAAGGTTGAGATAAAAGAAACCAATGATATTCATGGAAATATGGCTTCAGTGGCCAACATGATAAAGCCGGATGATTTCTGGGTAGATGCCGGCGATGCATGGCAGGACTACTCAATCAGCTCTGCCCTCTCTGAAGGCCATCAGGAAGTGGAGCTGATGAACCGGAGAGACTGCGATCTTGCCACAACGGGAAATCATTTCTATGATGATGGCGGAGTCAAGGCGGCTGAGAAGCTCATCGAAAAGTCCAGCTTCCCTTATCTGTCGTCCAATACGAAGGGTATGATCCCTTATATAATAGCTGATCTGGAGGGAGCGAAGATTGCATTCATCGGTGTGAGAACACCCCAGAAGAGATTTCAGATGGTAGATCCCAGCCTTGTAAAAGATCTTGATATAACAGATCCTGTTGAAGCTGTTAGAAGGTCGATAGATGAAGCAAGAGCGGGAGGAGCGGAAAGCATCGTCGTTATCTCACATCTGGGTCTGGAGGCAGCACCGGATTATCATCAGGATACCGTATCTGACAAAGATCTTGCGGCTCAGGTGTCTGGGATAGATCTGATAATCGGAGGCCATTCCCATACCCCTACCTTTGAAAAGGTAGTAGTGAATGGCACCAGAATAGTGCAGGCAGGAATAGCCAGCCACAGTGATGTCAAGACCGATGATCTGTATCTGGGCGAGATACAGCTGGCCATAGACAGGACTACAGGAAAGATTGCCTCGATAGAGCACAGACTGCTCCCTGTTGACAGGAAGGCTCCTCTTGACAGTGATGTTGCAGCCATTGCAGACCACTACAGTAAGAAGGAGGCGGCTGCTCTCGGCGAAAAGCTGGGAGTGTCCGGCTCTGATTTCAGACACGAGCTGAAGACAGAGAGAGACTCTTCCCTGGGGAATCTGTTAACTGATGCCATGAGAAAGGAGACAGGAGCCGATCTGGCAGTCCTGGACAGCGCCTTCTTCTCAAACAGGAAAGACTCTGCTCCGGCAGTGCTGCGAAAAGGCGAAGTCACGATGAAGTCGCTCGTCGACATCTCGCCGTGGATGGGCAAGTCCCTGGACACCAGAGTTGAGACCTGGGACGTTAAAGGAAGTGATATCAGGAGGCTTCTCGAAGACGGAGTCAATAAACTGCTTGGCTCTAAAAGGGATCAGGGTCTCTTCCAGCTTTCCGGTCTTGAGATGACCTATAATCCCGGAAACCCGCAGGGCTCCAGAGTTGTGGATATAAATATCGCTGGAAATCCTGTTGATGAAAACAGATCATACAGGCTTACAACAACCTACAACATTGGAAACTGGAATCCGATCTTCTCGGATCGTGATGACAGCAGTGTCGCAGATGGGCCGAAGCTCAGAAGCCTTATGAGTGAGTTTGTTAAGAATGGCGGAGCCACTGAATTGCCAGAGAGCGGAAGAATAACGCCACTTCAATAGGCTCATCACTGGCATTGGATTATCACACGATAGAGAGTTACAATTTTACTGCAGCAAACCACTGCTCCAGGCAAACCGCAGCAGTTTCCCTCCTTCCGGTATTGCCACTCCTCTGGAACTTTATTGTCACAACACTCTATGGTTTAATAGAAGAAAAAGCGGAGGGGGAAGCAATGATACAGGCAATAGCTTCTAACACGGTCAGAAAAGCTCAGGGTGGAGCCGTTTCAGCTTTGAAGGATAGCTTGCAGGCTTTTGGCGCGGCTGTTAAGGATACATATACTCCATCTTCTGTTTCAGGAGAGACTAAAGCCGCCGGTTCCGGCATATCCACTGAAGATATGATCCGGCAGATGGGTGTTTACTGCGTGGGAAACAAAAGGCCTCTCACCAGAGAGGAGTTGAAGCAGACAACGGCTCTTGTCCGCAATATGCCTGCAGAAAATTTAAAAGCTCTCTATGATGGGAAAGTCAAGATCTGTATCTGTGACCCTGACAGCCCTGATATTCCCATCCTGAAAGATGAAAAGGGAAATGAAGTCAAGGATGAAAGCGGGAAGCCAATAAAGTGCCCTCCCGGTGGGTGGCCGGGCGGGATAAAGATGAACTGGGCTTTTGGAGCATATTACTGGGGAGCCAGATCCGATGATGGTGAGAAGGTCATAGCCTTCCCAAAGGCAAAGCTGTCAGGCCTGTTCGGTATGACAGGAGATTCTCTTGCAATGGTCCATGAAATGGGTCACGCCATAGATGATCTTCTCGTTCCGGACGCCGGCGACACAGGTTCAAACGCCTGGAATGTGAAAAACTGGACCAACAGCCTCAGTGAGAAGGATGCAGAAGAGTTAAAGGGGATATGCAGGACTTCATTTGATAAGGGGAACTGGTGGGCTAAATCACATCTTGGAGGCCCGCTGGCAGACAGGGCGATGGGTGAATATGTCGCCAACGGATTCATGATGCTCTATTCAACTCCTGAAAACCGCAATGCAGTTATACAGAATGACCCCGGCCTGGTGGCATATACAAGAAAGCTGGAAAGTGAGCTGAAAAAAGTGAAGAACTGACACCGCACCCATAATACCAAACGGACATGGACCTGGACAGACACCATCATACCCTCAGTGGTGTCTGTTCTGTTTGTTCTGCCGTGAACAGAAAAAGGTTTGGCTCTTTGATTGTTGAATTGCTATAATCTGTATGGGAAGCCGATTGTGAGGGGCTATGTTCTGCACAGAAGACACCGCAATGTTCCGGCAAGCCATACATCGTTGAAGAACCATTGAGGCTAAGTCCGGCACACATTATACAGGGAGGTATACATGAAAACTCCGGTGTTTTTCCTTGCCGTGGCAGCGCTTGTATCAGTATTTCTTGCAACAGGGCTCCTCTCCTGCGCCTATGAGCCTGAATCTGACAATCTGCTGAGTCAGAAAGCTTCCTGGGGCGACAGGGAGATTCAGAAATTTATTAAAGAAGCTCCTGTATGTGAAGATGTGAAGTGTTATCGCAGGGGGCTTTCCCTGATGAAGAAAGGAAAGTATGACAGGGCCAGGGATGCTTTCAACCAGGCTCTTGTGCTCAACAGGGAATGGAAGGCGGCGAGATACAACAGGGCAGTGTGTCTTGAAAAACTGGGAGACATAAAAGGAGCAGGGAAGGATTATGCAAAGTCGCTGGGCTATGACCCGTTCAGGAAAGAGAGCTTCCGCAATGTGACAGATGTTCCCACGCACTACAGCGTCATATCGTGTCTCTTTGAAATACACCGGGGTTATTGCAGAGTGGCTCATTACGGCAGATCGGAGGGCCCAAACAGGCCTTTTACATATTTCTACGACTATTCGCCCAACCTGGAGAGAGCCGATCAGGCATCCGGCTTCAGGAGCGGCGATGATGTGGCCAGGATGGACAAGCTCTACTCAAATGAATCGGATCAGCCCGGCTATGGAATGTGGAACTTCTTTCTCTACCCTTCGCGCCCTGCCGCTGCAGGCAGGCCAAACTCTTATTCTCTGTCATACAGGGTGACTGATCTCCCCCATCTGCACGGCAACACTATGGTGAGCATCGGCAGTGATCCTATAAAGGTGCTTGCCGATAAATGGGTGATGGTCTTTGCCTTTCCTGAAGAGACCACCATCCGCACAATGTTTGATCTCAGGCCTTATAAATATGAACGAAAAGGGAAGTGGATGCTTTTCTACTATAACTATATCGGTGTGAGAGCTCCAACCGCCATTCATATCGGCTTTTCACTGAATGGTGATGCACCTGAAGGGATTGATGCAAGAACGCTTAATTATTGATTTATCCGGAGCGGGAGATGTCGGAAGGAAGGAGCATGAGATCCCATGGAGGGAATGAGCGCATACGGCGATGCTGTCGCAGATGAGCGTGCAATGGACTTTGAAGCGTTTCTGGCTCAGGTTGATGCAGCCACAGTGAGAAAAGACATCTTCGAGTCGATGAAGGCAGACAGCTACGGCAGGATCATCGGAGTTCGCCAATGCGGATCCGGGCAGATCCCGCAGGAGCGTTATGAGTTGTCATATGATCACGGTGAGCGTGTAGTGAAGGCAGCCAGGTTTACAAGAAGCCACAGCAGCCCGGAGCTCTCTTTTTATCTTTACAGCGAAGCCTCTACACTGCCGATAGAATCATACTCTTACAATAGAGAGGGAGCTCTTCTGATTTTCAACCAATATTTCTATGATGCGGCGACGGCGCTTCTCAGGGAGCGCCGCGAATACTCTGAATCCGGACATTTCAGGTATGCGGTCAGGTATTATTACAACGACAATGAAGAGCATCATATTCTGGAAGAGCATTGGTTTGACAGAGATGAGCGCCTTATCAGGAGGTGCCGCTACCGCTATGATCAGAACGCCAGAATAGACGAGGAGGGTATTTTTGACAGCGACAATACCCTGCTGGGCTTCACATCCTTCACATATGATGAGTGTGGCAATCTGGCAGAGCGCCGATGGCACGATGACAAAGGCGAAAACATGAACACCATCGTGTACAGCTATGATGAAGCGAACCGACTGGCGGCACTGGCATTCTACGACAGAGACGGAAGCCTCCAGAACTGGCAGCGCTTCATACGTGATGATCTCGGCACAATTACCGGAGAGCATTGGTATGACAGCGAAGGCAACCTTCTGAGGGAAGTGTCGCATGTGACAGGCAGCGGTATCTGACCTTCCGCCCAGCCATTGAAGAAATTGAACCTTGCTCTCTGCGCCGGAGGCCGGCACCTGCTGTTTGTTAAAAATATGTAAAAATTGTAACTTTCCATTTACTTTCTCCTGAAAACAGTGATAATACATGATAGGGTGTATTATGTGTTGAGGAGGATTATTACAAATGATTATAAACGATGGAGGAGGCTCTTCAAAGCCTGCTGCAACAACTTCAGCAAAGCCTGCTGCATCTGCTTCAGCAAAGCCTGCAGCATCGACATCCACGTCCACGACATCTTCAACTTCGTCCACTTCAGGGAGCGGCACATCATCAGACAATGTAAACCTTACTGACAGTGCTGCAAAAGAGCAGGAGCGTCAGCGTATTGAGGATGAGAAGAAAGCTGCAATGGAAAAGCTTGAGGAAGAAAGGAAAGAAAAAGAAAAGGCTCTCGAGGAAGAGCGTCAGGCCAGGGAAAAGAAGATTGAGGAAGAGCGTAAGGCAGAGCTGAAGGCAATAGAGGAGGAAAAAGCACAGAAAGAAAAGGAGCTCGAAGAGCAGAAGCTCGCTGAAGAAGAAAAGGCGAAGAAGCAGAAAGAGCTGGAGGCAGAGATTGAAGCAAAGAAGAAGGCAGTTGAGGAACAGACTGCCGCTAAGAAACAGGCCCTTCAGGAAGAGATGACTAAAAAGAAGGAAGCCATCCATACAGACTATGACGTCAAAGTGTCCAGCATTGATACTGACTACCAGAACCAGATGTCTGCAGTGAACGGTCCCACACTGCCTCCCGACTTCAACAACATGACACCTGAGCAGCAGTATAACTACCTCCACGATATCACAGTGGCCATGGCTGGCGGCGATGAAAGTCAGTGGAGAACCGGAAATGACGAGGTCAATCTGATAGGTATCAGGAGCTGGCAGAACGGCCAGGCAGGAACATCGGAAGGCAATAAATATAACGACACAATCTATGCTGTCAGAATGCACGACGGGAAGCCTGAAATCTACGCTTTTAACGGCAGCGTAGATGCAGGCGTAGATCCAGGAGGCACCGGCTACGGCTATTCGGGGCCTGAAGGGAGCGGCTTCTCCCATGTGGCAGACGGCTCTTATCCGATAGGAACATTCGAAAAGAGAGGCGGCGGCAAATGGGGCGTTGACACAACACTCGGCCAGTCCGGCAATGTAAATATCAACGTCGATTTCAACAACGACGCCGTCATTCAGGACAACGAGAGGATAAACAAGACTGAAGGCGCAGGCTGGGGAATCTACTTCCATCCCGGCGGGAGCGGCGAGAATGTCGGCTCCTGGTCTGCAGGCTGCCAGGTTATAAGGCCGGAACAGTATGGAACATTCCAGAGCCTGATCCAGCAGGATCCCAACCAGAAGTTCGGCTACACCCTTGTTGACAGCGCAAACCTTCCGCAGGTAGATTCAAATAATGTCGCCGTTGGAGTGCCGAACACGCCCACCGTTGCAAATGGCACCGGCGGCTATTCCTACACGGGAAACCAGGCTGTTCCCGCCACAGGTACCACTTATCCTGCGGCCAATCAGGGCAGCACTCCCACTTCACCGGCAATCAACAGTACCGGAGATGAAAACCCTTATGCACTGCCCAGTCAGTTCACCAATATTCCTCTCCCGCAGGGCTATGTCAATCAGCCCGGTGCCAACCCGTTCGGGGCGCTGAATCCTCTTGCACCTTATATGAACCTGGAAGGAAGCGATATCGATTCACAGTTCGATATGCTCTGTCAGGCGGCCATGCAGGAGGTGGCAATGATGCAGAATCAGCAGGGTGGAGCTCCATCGATGGGAATGGCGGTGATGTCGCTCTATATGACATACGCCAACTCTATTCTGAAAGGAGTCGCCATCAAGGCTGAGACAGAGGAAAAGATCACCTCGACACTTGCAATGGCTGGAATTAACGCAGCACAGCTCAAGCAGACCATGAGTGACAGGAAGAATATGCTTCAGGGTATGAACGGAGCCACGCCCTTCACGCCTCAGCAGCAGACAAACTCGCTGAACTATTTCATATAGCAGGAGCTTTAACGGATGGACAGAGACCTTGCCTCAGGCAGGGTCTCTTTTTTTCTCTGTCAGGGAGATGCCATCAGCTGAATCTACCTCTTCAGCCTTTGGGGTGCTTGTCCCATGTGTTCCTGATATGATGATGCGAGCGCTCCTTGCTGCATTCATCTCGATTATTCCCATAGCTCTCTCTTCACAGGAAGGTGAATACTCTCTGACTGTGATGCGTTCTTTGAGTTCATCGCCGAGGGAGGTCTTCCCGCAGACCGTAGTGACTGCAAGCCTTCTGGCCAGCTCGAAGCCTCTGAGCTTTTCCCTGTTGTATACCACGCTTGCAGAAAGAGAAGCAAGAAAGATTCCTGAGGCGTGGGCGTTGAACTTTTCAAGCACTCTGGTCGCAAAGCATCTGATGCTTTTGAATGAGAGAGGGGTATTGAAGAAATAGAGAGTGAACAGATCGGCGAACCTGGAAATACAGACATCAGCTCTCCTGAGCCTGCGGGCTCTGCAGAATCGGCGCAGCTCTCCGTGGAAGACTGATTCAAGAAGACAGATGACACGGTCTCCGATCCTGTATCCGTAATGATCGTTGATGGCCTTGAGCCCTCTTCTGTGAATCTTCCCGCTGGTCGGGGAGCCTGAGCCTGCCAGATATGACTTCTCAAACAGAATCAATGTACCTGTCTTCTCTCTTGTCGATATCTTTCCGAGCAGGTCATGCAGGCAGTCGTCGCTGATGATTGGATATCTTGTTCTGTTCGGATTGTATGGTTTTTCATGGAAGAAGGCCACTTCATCGCTCTGCAGTTTATGGCTCTTATGCTGCGGTCTTTCAGTCGATGCGGTGACGGAGCTTCTCTTTGTTTTGGACAGTTTCAGTGCGCTGTGGGCCATATCAAACAGTGTATCCACATTCCGGTAATCATCTGTTATCAGCGCTTCGCCTGTATTTCCCGGCCATTCCTCCGGCATGGAGAGATTCTCGCAGGAAGCTGCTCCCCACGAGATCGAGAGGGGCAGAAGGTAGCCGTCATTTACCGCTTCATATCTATGCCTGTATGGATCAGAGAGCCATTGAAACGTGCATTCCACATTTATATCGTCATCGTTGAGATATCTCCTTACTGCTTTTAACGTCCGGTGAGCCGCCTGAGCCGGTTCTTCCATCCTGTCGGCAGGCTGAAACAATGTGAGATACCCTTTCTTTCTGGGCACGGGGTCCAGCACGATCCCCTGTGTTTCAAGTGCCCTGCTCAGGTCACAGCTCTCCTGAGGTGCCCGGTATTCCCATCCTCCTCCTTCGATGGAGATCGCCGCCACCACGTAGCGCATGAAAAAGAGCTCGTGTATCTGTTGATTGATTGAACAGAGCCATGAACATATTCTATCTTTCGTTAGCTGTTGATGTGCCAGGACAATCATTACCTCATCTCCGAGGAAAAGACATCTCCGGCTCTCTTTATGCCGATTCTTCCCTGAGCCTGTCAGGCACTTCAGAATGAGAGCTTTTGAAATGCCGTGAAGGTAATCAATGATATGTCTTCCATAAAGATCGTTGAAATGCTTGAGATGGTCGAAGTCTCCAATGGCGATCCAGAGAGGCTCCTCTGTTTTCCGGCACGACAGGTCGATAAGATTTTTCAGGTATGAGCGAAGCTCTGTCCCTGTCCTGAGCATTGTTGATTTATCGATGTCCATTGCCGGTATTGACACTCCGCCAGGTTTTTCTTCCCTTTTTATCTTTCTGCATCACCCTGCCGAACGATTCCCAGTTGTCGATCACCTTCTTGAAGATGTCTCGGATCCGGCAGATCTCGTCACTCAGCATGAAAGAGCTGTAGCCTGTCAATGTGAGCATATAGAGGTCTGAGATGTCTCCCATGCTGACAGTGGGGCTGTCCAGCAGCGATGTAAATATGCGGGATGCAGCAATGGCATTTCTGTCGTGCTTCACGATATGGAGAAGAGCCTGCAGGATCTCGGCTTTGTCATCGCCCATATTGATGTAGAGATCGTCACGAGCTGCCATGAGACGGACATGAGGATATGAACGGGCACATTCCTCTACAAAGTCCAGACCTCGTTGCGACTCGATCTTGGCGATGATTACAGCTTTGCTGTCGAGGGCGAGGATCTCCTCGATATCATCTTTTTTTTCCACGAAGGAGAGCATATAGTTATGGAGGCCCTGAGAAGAAGCGGCAGAGATGAACTCCCTGTCCTGGTCTGTCAGAAAGCCCTGTATTTCAAGTGTCGGTTCCAGTATATTCACCGGCTCTCCGGCACCGACTGTTCTGACAGGGCGCTCACTGAGGATAAGCCTGTTCCCATCCACTATACTGTCAATTTCAGCTATGCAGTCCTTAAAAAAGAGAGGGCAGGGTAGCTCCACGGAGATCTTATGGCTCAGTTCCACATAGGAATAGGGGAGATAAGCGAACTTTGCAATTCTGAGCTGCCTTGTTTTCAGATCGAGCCATAGCGGCTTTGATTCGGCAATCCTGATGAGCTCGCTGACAGCCCGGTCGATATCCACATCGAGCGGCATTACAGTGTTATATCTAAGCTGGTCAACCAGAGGATGGCGGGTAATGTCATACCTGTATCTTGGCAGTAAAGGCAGTGTGGCAATCAACATAGTTTTTCATCCTTGACAATTGCTGTTCGTTCCCTTTGTTGGCAGCCTCAGAGGGCATTCTATGTCCTTTTTCCTCTCGTTCCCCGCGGAGGCAGTTTTGACGGTGGAGCAGGGAGGCGGCCTGTCACTGTAACCTTTACAACGGCAAGTGTCTCGTTGTATGAGCTCAGCGTGCTTTCAACGTTCTTGAGCCTCTTTGCCGTCTGACCTCTTCCCTTCATATCGTCCAGATAGGTGTCAAGGTTTCGAGTTCCGCTTGTCAGTGCAATAGCGCCGAGCATAACATCAATCACCGATTTGGGATCAGACAGGACGAGAACTCTTTCACCCAGCACTTCCCTCCACTGGGTCATAATCGATTTGTCCTGGTTGTCATAGTCGTATTTTTTATGGAGAAGGAAGACATTAAACTTCTTCTGGAGATTCCGGAATACTGTGCTGGAGTTCAATTTCTCCGTGCTGTCACCGAAGATCTTCTTAACCTGGCCCGGATTGAGTTCCGGGTAGAAGCCTTCGTCGCCGGTGATGAACAGGAATGAGAGCTCAGGTCTGGTCAGGATGCAGTGATTCAGATAGTAATATGCCACCAGCTCATATGATTCCCTGTTCTGTCCGCCTCCGCCTCCCTCGAGCCATATACGGGAAAGATAGTCATCGAGCTCCCGGGATTGGGAGAAGTTGCAGATCTGGATGGGAGCTTTGTCGCAGTAGGCATCTCCAACGGCAGCGAAGCTGATGGCCGGATCATCGAGATAGCCCTGCTTCTCAATCTCGCCGAAGAAGAGAGGAAGCTTGTCATAGATTACCTTAGACCAGTCTCCCATAGAGCCTGTCACATCGAGGACGCATACAATGGGATTTTTGTGAAAGCAGTCTATCACGCGGCATTTTTTCTGACCGGTTGCTCTGGGCAGCAGTGAATCATCTATGGCGCTGCTGCTGAGCTGTTGGTTGGAGATGTCCGAAAAAGCTCTGTTGCTGCTTGTGCTTATCACATCGCGGTCATAGTTGGAGCCCCCCATTTAGATCACCTCATTTCGGCCTGCATTGTGAACGGATAAAACTCGTGACGGGCTCCGAATACCTGGAGCCTGAGATCGGAGAGGGCGCTGTACAACTTCCATGCGTCATTTGCCCGTCTGCCGGGATTTCTTACAAGAAAGCCTTCTATGAACCTGACAATCCTCCTGTCGACGTGAGACGGCATATGGTCTCTCTCCACGTCTCCCCCGAGAAGGTATATCATGCATCTGGCCAGTGAATATAAATCGGATGCGGGGTGGGGGGGCTTACGGTCATATACTTCAGGAGCCGTGTATTCTGTGTTGACTACCTCAAGGATCTCACCTTTACCGGGCTCTGTGAGGCAGTAGTTGAAGTCGAGCAGAAATGCGTTGTGGTCACGTCCTCTGATCATTATGTTGCCAGGTTCGATATTCCCGTGTAGAACGGCGTGATAGTGAAGGAATCCCAGCACCGACAGAAGCCGTTCAAAGACCCAGACCATATGCCGGGCCTCCAGGCCGTCAGGGAAGGATTCCCGAATCTGATACAGATCGTAACCGTCTATCATTCTCGTTATAACTGCCTTTCTGCGGTCTTCCGGCATCAGAAGGTGATCGAGGAGCTCCGGCAGAGACTGATGGTTCATGAGCTTCAGCAGCCGCACCTCATTGTCTATCAGACTGTTCTTCGAGGGGTCGTCAGCTATCTTGATCACTGCCTTTTTTACCGGCACGATCCTGTCGTCGGGATCATCATATTCTGCCAGGTACACATCAGAATCATCACCCCGGACAAGATATCTGGTGACTCTGTATTCTCTCCTGGACGTGGCTATGACACATTCTGACTCGTGCGATTCTGACTCGGCGGCTTTGCCATAAATGCCCCTGGATATCTTCTTCTCGGCTTCCATCCTCAGATAGTTGAGCATCTTAGTTATATTGTCTGCAATCTGGTACTCCTCAGGGTCTTTGAGGAAAAGATCAGGGTGGTAGAGTCTGATGAGGTACTTATATGCATTTGCCAGTGTCTTCTGCTGCTCTTCGAAAGCAATTCCGAGATCGCCGAAGAGCTGTTCCGGCTGGTCAAAATGACAGATCTGGGCATAGACCTTTTTGATCTGATCCTTGCCATTCAGGAAGGTGAGTTCTGTGTTCTTTCTATCCTCAGGCATCTTATGTCAGCTCCATTTCCGCCGTGACATTGAAAATTACATTGATTCCATCGTGTCTGATGACATCATTGCAAATATGCAATACACGTCAGTATAGAATTCTCTGTCTGCGCACATCATACCCTTTCGGCCAGGAGAAATGAAATCGGTGCTTTCTGTCGAAATCTGAAAAGACTCTGTTCAATAATATCAGGATGATTAAACAGGGAGGGGCAACATGGAGGTCCGAATTATTCACGGCGACGCACTGCAGGTCCGGGGTTTTTCCGGACTGGTGATCCCTGCCAACAGGCAGCTTACTCTCGGCTGGGGCTCCCATCTGGCCGAGAAGGTGAAGAAAAGTGGAGGGGCCGGAATAGAAGAGGAGGCCTTGTCAAAATGGCCTGGAGGGATATCCTGCGGCGAAGCTGTAATCACCGGGGCCGGCCGCCTTGAAGGTTATACTCACATTATCCATGCAGCAGTCCTGGATAAATATGATATGAACCCGCTTTTTCTGCTGCGCCTCAAGATGCGCACGACGCCGGAGTGCCTGACATCTGCAGTACGCTCATCACTTGAAGCCGCTTCAAAAGCAGGGCTCAAAGGAGTTGTCTTCACTCCAATGGGCGCCGGAACAGGAGGAATGCCTGACAGGATCTGCGCGTCACTTACGCTGAAGGAGATAGTTGAATACAGCGCAGGGGGAAGAGAGACCTCTGTTGATGCAGTTGCAGTTGCATGCTATGAGAAGAAGACGGCTGAGATATTCGAAAACACTCTAAGGCAGATTCAGGAGGCGCAGAGCAGATAGCTTCAAAGATATATGACTTCCTTTCAGGCAGTGATAACGTGCCGGCCGCTTGACGTTTTTTCACATTTCAGTTACAATGGTCTCAGTGCATAGTCGAGATGAGCATATTTTAGATCATATATACACAAAACATTGATGCTACAGTTATTCCAGCTCGTTGAAAGAATTGAAGGAGGTAAATTAAAGGTGGCGGGAATTCGTTTGATTGCGGCGTTTTCAGTGATACTGATGTTTATGACACTCCCTATGTTAGCTCAAAATCAGCAGTACCGAGGTCGTCCGGAAAAAGGCTATACCACAAAGGCTACAAATCTGTATTCTGAGCCGAATACCAGGTCAGCAGTCGTTGAGAAGCTTGTGGTCAGCCAGAAGGTTGAGATTGAAAGCACTTCTCAGGATGGCAAATTTTACTATGTGGAGATTGACAGGCACGGTCCTGATATCAATGGATGGGTTCTGGTTCAGGACATACATGTATATGAATACGATCACGACGATTAAGATGCAGCTTCTCTCAGTATCAGAATTTTATTGACAGCACAGTCCTTATTTTGTTATCCTGTCCTGACTGATTGAGGCTGAAAGAATAACCGAGATTCAGATGACAGCTTTCTGAAAGCTTCTGATATATTCCGGGAACCAGGTTCTGTTTCTGTTCCACAGGCTCATTGAGATATTCTACTCCAATCTGAGTAGTTTTCCCTGATTGATACGAAGCCGCTATCTTGAACGTCATCTCTACAGGGCTCTGTTCCGGGCCCTTTTTGAATTCCTTTTCCAGATTCAGATTGCCGGTTATATTCCATCTGTTAAAGTCTTTGGACAGGAAGATTCCCATCTCTGCTTCACCGCCGTCACTGGCATCTTCGGGTATTTCGTATGAAAGATGCAGAGTAGTATTGAAGCTCTTATTACGTATTAGCCAGTATCGTATCCCAACTTCACTTTCTTCATAGGAGATCTTCTGATTCTGATGTTCAAAAGCACCGGTAACTCCGATCGTGAACCTGTCTGAAATTCCGTAATGCAGTTCGGCCAGATATTCGTTTTCTGCGCCTGAACCCCTGGGATTTGCAAAATCTGCTTTGATGTTGAGCCATGTATCTCCTTTTGCCGGTATTTTATATGTTTCTGTATAAACATATTTTTCACACTGAGCCCTCGAGTCTTCTGAAGCTGAAAGCAGAAATGATAGAATCAATACAATTGAAAAAACTGTCTTGCTGAAAACTGCTTTATTCTGGACCATTGCCCCCCGCTTATCACCAGGCTATGGAAGACTACTCTGTTTCTTTGTGTCTGTGCTTTTCTCCTTTCCATCTCCCACATTCACCTGCAGCAGGCGGGATGATTCTCCGACTGCAGAGACAGCTTTCAAATACCGGACTGCACTATTATATTGGTCTTATGAATGGCATCAGGCATTGCCTTCACATTGATTCTCACAATGACATACCACTCTATGCTGATCTGCTGAGGCTCACCCCAGTTGCGGGCAGACCTCTTTGTCGGGACACCATCAGCCGGAACAGTGACGGGAGTGGAAAAGCTTTTGCTCTCGCCTGCTCCTACCTCTCCCTGAAAGGGGATGTAGGTCGTCTCTTTGCATACGTTATCTACTTCGACGTTGTTCCTGTGTCTTCTCGCAAAGAACGTGCTGTTCCCCTGCTGTTCCCGATATATACGCTGGCATAAGATTGTTATCTCAATCATGTCAATGACAACAGGAACCCTTGGTGTAATCTCGACTGTAACATCGAGATTCTGACCTCGGACTGCCTGCAGCGGGCTCACGGCCACTCTTGAGTTCAGCATATACCTTGCCCAGGCCCTGATGAGATAATACACTGCAAAGCCTGCCAGGATAACAGAAATAGTGGCCACCATGATAATCAGACCAGTGCCATCGTGCATTTTTCATTCCTCCTGAATATCATACATGTATTTGATTCACTGCACTCTACTCACCAGCATAACAAACTGCAGCATTCTAAATTGCCAAATGAGCATTGATAGATTATTCCAGAAGTTTTGACAGTGCAATTTATAATGCGCGTTTGTATAAGTTCGTTCAGAATCGTACCCTCACATCGTTCATTTTAGAAGATCTCTGAACAGTAAAAATCATTACTGTGCCTATCTTGCACTGAAGAAGGTCGTTCAGGGCGCAGATCTTTTCTTTCGGCGGCGGAAGCTCTCCAGCTCCACATAAAGACCAGGTGTCGGTTTGAGGGCGATTATCTCAGAGTATTTGGCAAATCCCTCAAAGAGCCAGTAGTCCTTTGAAGCATCAGACACCACCATATTCCCTCACCAGGTGTGAGATACCTTCCCTGAGAATAACCTCCTGACAAGCACAAAAGCAACTGGGCAACACAGAGGGGGAGGTCTGATTTCTGAGTTGCCCAGCCTTTTAGAGGGAAGCTATCGGGCAAAGGCGACAGCTTTCCAGGGGTTAAGAAGCAGCTTTGCGGTAGTGAAAGGATCCTCATATCTGGTATAACCGTAGAAGATGGACAGATGGAGGTGGGGAACCCGGTTTGCAGTTCCCACGTTGCCCAGCCATTCGCCCTGTCTGATTTTCATTCCCGGCTTGAGAGCTGCGTTTCTTCCGGACAGATGGGCATAGAAGGTATCCGAACCGTTGGAATGGCGAATTCTGATGGCTCCCTGGTCGTCTTTAGGGCCTCTCTGTATACAGTGGCCTGAAGGTGAGTTATAAAGCACCACTCCATCCATGGTTGAGAATACAGGATAGCCTCTGTCTGCTGCGATGTCGAGTCCCATGTCAGCGGCGTAGGGAATGTATCGCCCTCCCGGTACCGGGTTGAGATGATATCGGGACCATTCCTTCTTTACAAAAAGGTTCTCGTAGGCAATGTTTCTGGCTGCCGGTCCGGCGCAAGGGAGCACGCCGCCCTGAGTTTCACTTCTGGCGATAAGAAGAGTCCCGTCGTTGGTATAACGTGTCTGTGCAGCCGTCTTCTGTTCTTTCACATCGAGCTTTTTTACTGAAACAGCAGCGGCTTTTTTGTTCCTGTTATCTGCAGTCGGGGCGGTGCTCTTCTTTTCGCCGGCAGAGGGTATCTCTACGGCCTTTACCACTTTGACATCCTGGCATTTCGGTATCTCAATTGCCTTTGCAGCAGGCTCATTACATCTGGGAACTGCTACCGTGTTCCTCTCTTTCTTCTGCTGTACCCGCTGTTTCTGCTGAGATTCCGGAGCTTTCGTAGAGTTTGAGGATTCAGGTATCCTGGGAATAGGGATTGCCTTGATCACATCCACTGATGGAGCCTTTGGTATTGGAATGGTGTTTGTGGAGCGGATTGAGTCGCCAGGCAATATCGAATCTTTCTCCGGTGGAAAGAGTATGTTCACAGGCACGGAAGATGCCGGCAGCCCTGACTTGTCTTCAGTCTCCTGCCATATGAACAGATGCTCGCAGTCTTTCAGAATATTCTGTAGACGATTTGTGTCAGAGCCGTTAATACCTTCATCTATCGCTTTTGAAAGATACTGCAGTGCATTTGCCTTGTCGCCCTTCTGCGAGAGGTAGTTCCCAATCTGCTGAAGAGTATCTGTAAGCCTGGCCTTGTTACCGCCGGCAGAAAGCTGGGATATAAGCTGCTCGAAGAGAGACATTGCGCCGCCCTTGTCGCCATTTGCATACCTGTCCATTGCAGATTTGAGGAAATCAGCTCCTTTAGTGCCAGGAAGCTTCAGCAGCTCTGAAGGGACCTTTGTGTTTAACAGATCAGCAGGAGATTTTCCATTCAGAATCTCAGCCGGCAATTTCCCTTTGATAAGATCGGCTGGAGACTTGCCGTTCAGGACGTTGACCACCTTCTGCAGATCCCCTGTATTTATATTTGCAGGGATGCCCTGTTTCAGTATCTTGTTCAGTTCGGTCGGAAACAGGGAGGGTATGCTCTGGCCCTGGTTCTGTGCATCCGCACAGGTAAAGGTGATACTTAACAGCATCGCGGCGATTATGACTGGGTAAATGTGCCTGTGTTTCATGTTATCGAGCTCCTTTCAATTTTCTCTTTCACCTCTTGATACTGAAAAGGAGGTGTCTTTATTCCGGGGAAGCTCGAAAATTCTGATGAATGTACCTGGTAAGTTAGAAGGCAGTGCCTTGACTGAAGAGATGGCAGATTCTATAGTGATCCGATGTCGAGGAATCCGGCTTTCTCGAAATGCTCGTCGAAACCGAAGAAATGTGATATTGCAAATTGATTCATTGCAGCAAAGCTCACGCAGTCAACAAAGCTGATATCCCTGTTTTTTTCCCCGAAGAGTCTGCAGCCTTCGAAGTGCAGTGCTTGAGTAACCCAGAGGATTTCAATCCAGTTCCCATCGTTCAGTGATTCAAGAAAGCGCAGTGCTGCCGGGTGACCTCCACGGTTTTGAAGAAGTGCAATAGTCTCCACCATTACATATGATGTTGTCACAGGCTCATCTTTGGTGAGTATCTTTTTATAGAGCTCTTTTGCTTTCTGGTGAAAAACATCGTTTTTTGAGGCAAGCGCATAGAAGGCCGATGTGTCAATGAAAACTTTCATACGCCACTGTTGCCTTTGTAAGCTTCGTCCAGATAGTCATCGTGGTGCTCTGCAACGTCACTATTATCCTCGTAGATCGACCCTACAAAGGAAAAAGCTTTTTTCATATCTTTTTCCCCGCTCATGGCTTCAAAGCCCTTCTCAATCATCATCCTGATAACCCCTGAAAGAGATTGGCGCCTCAGGTATGCCTCTTCCTTGAGCCTTTCATACTGATGCCTTTCCAGTTGAATCTGAGTCCTCACCTTCTCCATCGTTCTCACCTCATGTATATATTAACATCATGATGTAATGGTGTCAATGAACGCCGAACTCTATCCGCTATTGTAATTTCATACCCGATTTGATATAGTGTATCTGATATCTGCACGGCAGAGAATCATAGTTTACCGAGAGGAGATGGAACGCGTGGCTGACGCAACAGAAGTGACAACAAAGAACGGAGAGGCTCCATCACAGCCTTCCAACTTTATACGCGATATCATTGATGCTGATTTGAAGGTCGGGAAGAACCAGGGGAGAGTGAATACGAGGTTCCCGCCAGAGCCCAACGGCTATCTTCATATCGGCCACGCCAAGTCGATATGCCTGAACTTCGGCATTGCACGCGATTACAAGGGCCTGTGCAATCTGAGGTTTGACGATACAAATCCCACGAAGGAAGATACCGAGTATGTAGATTCGATACAGGGAGACGTGAGGTGGCTTGGATTCGACTGGGATGACAGGCTCTACTATGCCTCTGATTACTTTGAGAAGTTCTATGAATATGCTGTAGAGCTCATAAGGCTTGGAAAGGCATATGTAGACGAGCTTACCCAGGAGCAGATCAGAGAGCACAGGGGCACTCTCACCGAGCCAGGCAGGGAAAGCCCCCATAGAAACCGGCCTGTGGAAGAGAATCTCGATCTCTTTCTGCGTATGAAAAACGGTGAGTTTCCAGATGGAAGCAGGGTGCTGCGGGCAAAGATAGATATGTCGTCGCCGAATATCAATATGCGCGACCCGACTGTCTATCGAATACGCCATTTCGAGCACCACCGGACTGGAGATAAATGGTGCATCTATCCCATGTACGACTTTGCCCATTGTATCTCCGACTCCATTGAGGGGATCACCCACTCGATATGCACGCTCGAGTTTGAGATCCATCGTCCTCTCTATGACTGGTATCTCGATCAGCTCAATGTGAAGTGCCACCCTCAGCAGATTGAGTTTGCCCGCCTTAACATTACCTACACGGTGATGAGCAAGAGGAAGCTTCTGGAGCTTGTGAAAACAAACTGCGTCAGAGGATGGGATGACCCCAGGATGCCCACGATTGCCGGGATGAGGCGCCGCGGCTATACGCCTGAGGCAATACGCAATTTCTGCGATATCATCGGTGTGGCAAAGGCAGACAGTGTCGTGGACATCTCTCTTCTGGAGCACTCCATCAGGGAAGATCTCAATAAGAGAGCTCCCCGCGTCATGGGAGTGCTGAATCCGCTCAAAGTCGTAATTGACAACTATCCGGAAGGGCAGGTCGAATGGCTTGATGCCATCAACAACCCTGAAGATCCTTCGATGGGGACCAGAAAAGTTCCGTTCTCGAAGGTGCTCTATATCGAGCAGGATGATTTCAGGGAAGTTCCGCCGCCCAAGTATTACCGAATGTCTCCAGGCCAGGAGGTGCGTCTCAAGAATGCCTACTATGTTACATGCACCGGCGTTGTCAAGAATGAAAGCGGCGAAGTTACAGAAGTCCACTGCACTTATGATCCTGAAACGCGAGGTGGAACTTCAGCCGATGGCCGCAAGGTGAGAGGTACCTCCCACTGGGTTTCGGCTGAGCACGCTCTGAAGGCTGAAGTGCGTCTCTATGAGCACCTCTTTACGAAGCCCAACCCAGATGAAGGTGAAGGCGATTTTAAAGCGCTGCTCAATCCCGATTCGATACAGATTCTGCAGGGATGTCTCGTCGAGCCGTCACTGAAAGATGCGGCAGCCGGCAGCCGGTATCAGTTTGAAAGGACAGGCTATTTCTGCGTGGATCCGGATTCGCAGCCCGGAGCGCTTGTGTTCAACAGGACACTCTCTCTGCGCGATACTTGGGCGAAGCTCGAAAAGAAGAAGTAACAGTACAAGCAGTCTCTAAGCCAACGAGTTGTCGCTATGCCGGGAAAGCAGGGCCTTAGATATGAAAGTGACGAAGAGGCAACTCTCCGGGTTTTAAAGCAGCAAATGACAAAAGCGCGGGATCGTTATACTCACCAGCATAACAAACTGCAGCATTCTAAATTGCCAAATGAGCGTTGATAGATGATTCCAGAAGTTTCGATAGTGCAATTTATAATGCGCGTTTGTATAACGGAGCCCGCGCTTTTAAGTCATTCTGATCTTCTTATATCAGTATTCTGTTCTGAGTGGAAGCTGGAGCTGAGTCCGGAATGCATTTTCGGTGTATGGATCCGGGTTGGCCCCATTCAGGCCAACGGCCTGAAGCTCCAGGTTCGGTGTGTCGGTTGCAGCATCAGTTCCCCGCATTAACGATCCTGTTGCGGCGTTCAGTACATGGACCATTTCATGATAGAGCCCTACTGTGGGCGGTCTTTCTGTCCAGTCTTGCGTGCCGTCTAAAGATGTTTTTGAGGGATTGTAATCTATTGTGCTGCCTGAGCCAACGTTCCAGGAGCCGTCTTTATTAAGGTATGCATTTTCGGGATTGATAAAATTAGTGGCGTTTCCATCACTTGTCTGATTTATTGTGAGGCCTTTACCGAGCACATCGATAGACTCGAGCATGGACCTTCCTGCCGGTATGGAGCGAAGCGCATCCAGATCGGACTCGACTCGGGCCTTGAACTCGTCGCTTCCCTCTGTCTGTATGGAGCTGCCGATTCTGCTCCCGTCCGGGTTTGTATGGCCCATATCCACTTTCGTCACATTATCGCCGCCCTGGAAGGGTATGAGGTCGTTATCCTGCGTGTATAGCTGATCAAGACCAAGGCCGCCGTCTACGAGGTCCGATCCGGCGCCGGAGGCTATCACATCGCTTCCTTTGTCGCCCATGAGCAGGTCGTTCCCTTTGCCACCGAAGATTATATCGTTGCCGCTGTTGCCTTTGATAAAGTCATTGCCCTTCCCGCCGTCTATATAATCGTTGCCTTTCCCGCCAAATATGGCGTCGTTCCCGTCGAGGCCGTATATTACATCGTTACCCTTTCCGCCGTGGATGAAGTCGTTTCCCTTGCCTCCTTCCACATAGTCTCGTCCTTCGCCTCCATAGACGGTGTCATCGCCTTTCCCGCCGATAATGGTATCGTCGCCCTTCCCTCCGTGGATGAAGTCTTTGCCGTCATTTCCTCCGATCTTGTCGTTTCCGGAGCCTCCATAGACGGTGTCGTCGCCTGTCCCGCCCTTCATGACGTCATCGCCTTTTCCGCCGTGGATATAATCTTTTCCGGCGCCTCCATCTACAAGATCGCTTCCTGAACCGCCGTATATTTTGTCATTTCCGGCAGATCCGATGAGCTCATCATCTCCGTAGCCGCCGCTGATAACATCATTTCCCTGGCCTCCGGTTATCTTGTCATTTCCTGAGCCTCCGGTGATATTATCATTTCCGTAACCGCCGTTTATCGTGAGATCATATGTCACGTTATCATCAACATTGATCTTATCATTTCCCAGACCGCCGTTTATGACAAGGCGTTGTGCCTCGTCAGCAGTATAGGTCTTTTCCTTACCGTTCATGTTGATGGTAAGGGTACCGTCCTCGTTCTGCTTTACATTGATGTTGTCGGCACCGGTAGTGCCGTTTACCTCGATCTGCCTTTTGACCTCTGCAGCCTTTTCATTCTCTTCCTTGACTTCCTGCTTCTTGCTCTCGTCTGCTTTATCTTCAGCGCCTGACTCTCCTGCCGCTGCTTTATCACCCATCTCCTCATCGGCTTCTTCAGAGTAGGCTACGCTGTCTTTCGGTTCCGCTGCCGCAGCTGGAGCTTCCGCAGCTTTTGTCTCCTGCGCTGCACCGGCTTCAGCTGGCTGTGCTGCCTGTTTGCTTCCAGCCGATTCTGCAGGGGCTGGTGCAGCAGCCGGAGCGCTGCTGCCACTTGAACCGGAAGAGCCTACTGAGCCTACACTTCCAATCTCATTACCCATAAATACACCTCCGAACAATCTGCTTGTGAATATATTATCAGTTAAAATCTGCTGACTGTAAATATGTAATTTGTTAATATAGAAAAAATATTTTAACAGATTGTAAACATTTTATTAACAGTGTGTTCATAATTGTCTTCAGGCTGTCAATGCATACAGGTGATGCTTGTCTCCATTCTTTATCTCTGCTATAATCAGAATACCCCAGAAACAGCAACTGCAGAAAGGCGGAAATCACATGACCTCACAGGATGTACTCAAGCGCCGGTATGGTGTCTTCTCCACTACAGGCTCTTATATAATCGTCAATGTGGAAAACAGAGAAAATGGAGAGCAATCCACTTTAGTATGTGAAAATACCGACTGGTATCTGAACCTTCTGGACCTCAAGGAGCATTTCATATTTACGAAGCAGGATTATACACGTTTCATGGTTGAGAAGGACGGCACTGTATTTCAGATCCCAGGCGAGCTGTTCAATGACATTAAAAAAAGCTGTGAAGCCCCACCGCCGATTGAGTTTGAGCAGGACAGGGAGCAGGGACTCTCTCATGTCGCCGGGAAGTACCTGCAGAAGTTTTTATGGCCATCTGGTGAAAAACACGCCTGGCTTGTGGCTCAGGAATTTCAGAAAAACAGGAGCTTCATCAGACTGCTTCTGGAAATGGGGCTGGTGGTCCGTCGAGACTGCGAAAACGGAAGGTATTATGTCGAACCTGACGAGATTGACGCTGTTCTGGCATGACTGAGAGATTATATATCATTGCTGCCGGACAGTTTCAAAGGTAAGATTGACTCTTGTTCTGACGCCCATTTCGGCGTCATTTATCATCCTGAGTAATGATGATACGGTGTGAGGAATCTTCCAGATGCAGCATGATACACTCGATCTTCTTGAACAGGAAATCGAATATCTCTTCAAGGTTTTCCAATGATGCCGTTTCAATGATGCTGTCCTTCTTTTCCAGCGATACTCTCATACACTGCTTTGCTTTGTCACCTGCATCGAGAGGTGATGCAGCAAGAGTGCGCATCGCGCTGATGAAGTGAGGCATGATCTTTCTCAATGACTTGGCCAGAAGGAATGTGCTGGGAAGACCGACAAGCAGAGATTGGCGCAGTTCCTCGTTGATTGACAGAAGCTCTGCCCGCACCCTTTCACCGGTTGTGTCCCAGTTTATTACGCAGCCGGCAAGATGATCATCCCCGTGCAATACCTCATACGACCGCTGTATTTCGTAGAATCTCACCGGATAAAGATCGGCGTATCGTTGAAGCTCCTGCCGCTCCAGGAATAAAGAGGAGATCTTATAATCCTCTCTGGCGTTCTGCACTGGTGAGTATATTCTGGATGAGTCGCTGATATTCAGCGATGTGCATACCACGAGGAGGTTCACATCAGAGGTGAGAATATTAAAATCTTCTCTTGTGATGCTTCCGTAAAGTGCTGTCATGCACAGTGCTTCTCCAAGCAGATCTCTCATTGTTTCTGTGAATATCAGAGCACCTCTTTTCCCTTCCTGAGGTGCAAGCAGCTTCATACAGGCCTCCATCTGTTCTGCGGCGCGACGTGATATGCTGGTGAATTTAAAAACAGAGTTCTGACTACCTGATATTTCCATGTCATTCATGCGATTCCTTCAGAGGAAGGAGAAAATAGTAAGGGTGATGAAAAGATGAGAGGAGCATTGGCAGCAAAATATCACACTATGACAATGATCTGAATCCATGACCGATACTGACAGAGTCAGACTGATGAGGCTGCCGTGACATAAAGGAGAGGTGAATGACAATGAAGGTATACGAATGGCAGGAAACCGAGCATCATCATATTGCCATCATAAGGCCAAAAGATCTCTTTGACCTTACAACGCTTGAGAAGCCCTCACCGGAAGACCCTGAGGTGCGTCTCAGAGCCCGGCACAGGATCAACAGACAGATGGAAGGCTATGCAATTGCCTACAGCAGAAAGCATAGCATTGATGCTGTGAGGGCTGAGCTTGAGAAGGCTCCGGATATATATTCTGAGAGGGATGCAAAGGATCTTGAGAAGCTCAGGAGCCCTGAAGCTGACAGGAAAAAGCCATCCATAAGAAGACTGGAGATTTAGCATACTCTGAACCGCATCAGAATAAGATGTTTTTACGGCATAGCACATGCTCTATGCCAGATTTTCTTTTCAGGGAGTAATAATATGTCATTTCAAGCCAATACAGAAGATTCCTGCCCCTTTCAGGACGCTCTGGAAACGTTCAGGTTCAAGCCTTTTCAAGACATGAAGGAAGAGGATTATCGTGTGGCAGGTTTTAAATCCGGTCTTGAAATCCATCAGCAGCTGTTGACAGAGAAAAAGCTCTTCTGCCGGTGCCCTGCCGGGAGATACAGCGACCATTATCACGCAGAGATACTTCGCCATATGCGTCCTACCCTGTCGGAGCTGGGAGAATATGACGGCACGGCGCTGATGGAGTTCAAGACAAAGAAGGATATCATCTATCATATCAACAGAGAGACGGTATGCACTTATGAGATGGATGATACGCCGCCTTTTGAATTGAACGATGAGGCTCTTGACATCTCACTTGCCATTGCACAGCTTTATGGATGCTCCATGGTCGATGAGATACATATTGCCAGGAAGCAGTATCTCGATGGAAGCATTCCCACCGGCTTTCAGCGGACCACCATAGTCGGCGTGGACGGCCGGATACCTTATAAGGATCGCACCATAGATATAGTGCAGCTTGGCCTGGAAGAAGATGCCTGCCGAGAAGTCAGTGATACAGGGCATCGGCGCGTCTATCTGACCGACAGGCTGGGGATGCCCCTCATCGAGACAGTCACTGCGCCGCAGATGCGGACGCCAGTTGAAGTGGCAGAGGTAGGGGAGATATGCAGGCGCCTTGTAAGGAGTACAGGCCGCGTCAGGACAGGTATAGGTGCGGCAAGGCAGGATGTCAATGTCAGTGTCAATGGAGGCACCAGGATCGAGATAAAAGGTGTGCACCGTATTCCATATATACCTCTTCTCACATATAATGAGGCCATGCGGCAGTGGAACCTTCTGCGCCTCAGAGCAGAGCTGGCCAGACGTGGCATCACGGCTGAGACTTTTTCATCGCGGACTGATGATGTGACGAGACTGCTTAGGAAAACAAAGTATGAACCTATACACAACGCCATAGCTGAAGGGAAAGTTGTGAAATGCGTAACTCTTGTGGGATTCAGAGGCCTCCTCAGATGGCAGACTCAGACCGACACCTTCTTTTCTCTGGAGATATCTGACAGAGTCCGTGTCATCGCCTGTCTTACAAGGCTTCCCAACATCATTCACTCAGACAGTCAGGGTGAGACACTTGCCACATCCGAATGGCGTAAAGTCAAAAAAGCAGCAGGTGCCGGCGACGATGATACAGTTGTAATCGTCTGGGGTGACAGCATGGACGCAGAAGCCGGCGCAAGGGAGATAGTCATAAGGGCAAGGGAAGCCACTATCGGAGTGCCTTCTGAAACAAGGCAGGCCTTTTCGGATGGTACCAACGGTTTTGAGAGGATACTCCCGGGAGCGGACAGGATGTATCCTGATACAGACCTTCCTCCGAAGAAGATAACGGCACAGAGGCTTAAAGACATAAGGGCCACTCTGCCTGAGCCCTTCTGGATTAGGGAAGCGCGCTACCGGGAGCTGGGAGTGCCTGAAGACTGTATAGGTCCCCTGGCCATATCACGTTACGCATCACTATTTGAAAAGGCCGTAACGGAGTGGAAGATCTCTCCCGTTACGGCGGCTGTGGCGCTGATTCAGATTCCGAAGCGGCTCAGAAAAAAGGGAGTCATGAAACAGTCAGATGGAGACGAGCTGGAGCTTGCACTGGACGGCTTCCGTCGAGGTCTCTATCCCAGAGAAGGCATCGCAGTGAGACTGCAGAAGAGCATCGATGATGGAAAAGCTGATGAAGCAGGAGATGATTCCCGGGAATCTTTGCCGGCTCCATCTCTAAGGCAGTCCTTCACTGAGGCCGTAAGGAAGGCAAGACATGAGCTTGTTGACAGTAATTTTGCTGACGGTGAAAAGAAGTTTCGCTGGCTCATGGGGGTTGTAATGAGGGAGTTCAGGGGGAAAGTTGACGGGAGAGAGGTTTCGGAGCAGGTTAGGGCTATTCTGGAGGAGGTGAGAGTATGACAGGCAACGATACTTACAAAGGCTACAGGGGAGAGGCGCTTTCGACGCTTAAAAACTTCAAAGCTCCTGTTTGGAGCGATGTGGAGGTCAAGACAAATGGCGGCGCTTTCAAAGGAATCATTCTCCCCCGGTCAGAGACAGCCGATCCTCTCCACATTGTGTTGAAATTGAGAAACGGCTACAATATAGGCATAGCAGCAGGTAATATTACCGATATCTCAATAACCGGAACAAGGGAAGCCCACTACAGGATCCCTGAAAAGGAGTTTCCTCACGATCCGAAAAAGCCCCGCGTCAAGCTGCTGGGAACCGGCGGTACGATAGCCAGTCGCCTGGACTATCGAACCGGCGCTGTCATACCGGCTTTTTCTCCAGGCGAGCTGTACGGCTCTGTGCCTGAGCTGGCTGATATATGCAACCTTGAAACAGAGAAGTTGTATGGTGTTTTCAGCGAGAACATGGGGCCTGAGCAGTGGATTGGAACTGCCGAGGCAATCGGCCGTGAGATAGAAAAAGGTGTCCACGGCATTGTGATTGGCCACGGCACAGATACAATGCACCACACATCGGCCGTCCTGTCTTTCATGGTCCAGAACTCACCGATTCCAATTGTAATGGTAGGCTCGCAGCGCTCCAGCGATCGACCGTCATCGGATGCGGCGCTTAATCTTCAGCACAGCGTAAAGGCGGCAGCCGAAAGCGATATCGCCGAAGTAACGGTGTGCATGTTCGGTCCCACATCTGACGAATATGGTCTCCTCCACCGTGGCACAAGAGTCCGCAAGATGCATTCTAGCTACCGCTCCACCTTCCGAACTATCGGAGATATCCCACTGGCCATGGTGAGCAGGAATAAGATCACGCCTCTCAGAGATGATTATGCACACCGCCGCCACGACAGGAACGTCATCATCAATACTGCATTTGAAGAGAACGTCAGCATAGTCTACTACTATCCAAACATGAAGCCTGATATAATAGACTCCCTTATCGACAACGGTTATCGAGGCATCGTTATTGCAGGGACAGGCCTTGGCCATGTGAACAAACCTCTTTACCCTGCTCTGAAGCGCGCCAGTGATAAGAACATAGCCGTCTACATGACAGTGCAGACACTGTGGGGATATGTGCAGATGTATGTTTATGACACAGGCCGCGATATGATGGAGCTCGGTGTCGTGCCGATGGCCAACATGCTTCCTGAAGTGGCATATGTGAAGCTCGGCTGGGCTCTTGGCCAGACTGAGAATATAGAAGAGGTCAAGAAGATCATGTTTACGCCTGTTGCTGGCGAGATAACAGAGCGCGAGCCTGAGAACGGCTATCTCATCTTTCAGGGGGGGATTCCTGAGATTGAGGAATATATCTCGCTTTACAGAAAATAACCGTATCTCTACTTCCTGATCTTGAAATCGTTTATCCTGAAGATACCGCTGTCAAGTGCAGGAGCATCAGGGCGATGCTGTGTCATCACCAGAAAAGAGCGGGCTTCAGGAAACTCTTTTGCCAGCACGTTGCTGTTCGTTGGTTCATTTTCAAAGACCGCTTCAATGCTTCCGAGACGTTTCAGGTATGATACAACTTCCTGCTTGAAAATCTCGTCTTTTTGCTCAAATTCTTCCTTGACGAGCATCATGGTTCCAACGATCCCGACAGGAAAGCCATAGAGTCGCAGGGATTCGGTCGTGCCTACAAGCATCCTTCCTACATCACGTCCGGTGAGGTAGATAATGGTGGCACCTTCAGAGTGTACTTTGTTGACATAAGATTTGGCGCCGGGCAGAGGAAGATCAAATTTCTGATATTCATCGGAGAAGAAGCGCTTCTCCCATTCCTTCCTGATAAACTCAACCTCCTCTGATGAAGTAACGCCGACTTTTTTAAGCGTATGGTCAAGGCTGTACTGGATAACCGACAGATCAAAGAATCGGTCAAAAGATGCTTCCAGCTCAGGCAATTCGTCGCCGTATTTCTCTGCAATCTCCCTGAGGATGAACATTGTGCGTGGCCTGTTATCAAAGAGAGTGCCGTCCAGATCGAAGATGGCAAGCGTCGAGACCTGCCTCCGTGTTTTCTTTCTGATGTTCTCAATAACCTCTTCAAGAGATTCGTTCTGCCTCTTCTGATCTTCTGCTGTCCATTCTGCAGTATTCATGGCTTATTCTCCTTCTTATGTCTCGAAATTTCTATGGAAACACTGTAACGACTGAGTCTGCCTCTCCCCGTCAATGCGGGGGTAACGGCACACTGCCTTAACCTGATATTTCGTGGAAATATGAAACAAACCCTCCACTGGTCTTCGAACCCCGCTTTGCTGACCATCTCGAGGTTTCGTTATACTCACCGGCATAACAGACTACAGCATTCTAAATTGCCAGATGAGCGTTGATAGATGATTCCAGAAGTTTTGATAGTGCAATTTATAATGCGCGTTTGTATAATATCACTGTAACAACGCAGTGATGATCACCGGGATATGGTTCGAAAGACCGGTTATCTTTAAGCCTTTTGGTCAATTGACAATTAAAGTAATACCCTGATATAATTCAGATGTCTGCATATAATATATATCGATTTCTTTTTGTGAATGAATCGTATCCTGTGTGAACATTTCATGAGACGAAGCGACAGGTGCTGTCAGAGTAGTATTGTCTGATTGTTGAAAAATTACAGAAATTTCGCTGAAAGGTTGAAGTTACCAGAGAAGCTTTCCACTGAATATAAAAAGGAATCTGCCTGTATGAATCTTATCCGCAACCTGTTTCAGAAGAAGGAAGCTGTTCAGAATGAGGCAGAAAAGAAGCCCAGGCCTGTAGCTGAGAGAAGAAAACATCCCCGCTATCGTATTGGAAACCAGACATTTCTTTACTCCGGAAACAGAGCCCCCACACAGGCCAACATTGTGGATATCAGCCATGGCGGCGTCAAGCTTGCCGTCAGAGAGCATCTTACCGTAGGCTCCAAGATGGAGATGGCAATCTATACCGGCGGCATTGTGGCAAAGGCGTTACTGTTTATAAAATGGGAGATCCAGGCCAGAGACGCCATGGTCTATGGTGCGGAGTTTATCGTGCAGGATCCGAGGACAAAGGCTCAGCTGATGCAGTATGTTAAGACCATCTCAGAGAGCAGGTGATGATAAGAGCCTCCGATTCTGCCGCTCTGGCCTATTTTTTATAAGCAAGCGCTTTTTCGAGAGCCGCTTCAGGCTGTACAACTCCTTTTCCCTGCTGGTTGGCGTCCAGATCCGGCAGCCTGCTGGCAGTGGATGTAAAGATCTCTTTTATCTCCCTCGGAGAGAGGTCAGGCCTGGCCTGTATGATATCTGCCACTATTCCTGCGAGCACCGGCGTTGCCATGGATGTGCCGGATATGGTGATATAGTCTGAGCCTATATGGGGTATCTGGGGCATCTGATCGAGCATTGAGCCAGGTGCATTGGCAGCCGTTATCATGACACCCGGTGAGAGTATGTCTGGTTTAGTCAGGCCGTCAATCGTTGGTCCTCTGCTGGAAAATTTTGCGATCTCATCATCGGAGGGGTCGATCGTTCTCTTGGTGTCGAGAGCGCCTACGGTGAGAACTTCAGGGTCCATTCCGGGAGAGCCTACGGTGCTGGCTTTGGGACCTGAATTTCCAGCCGCGATGACTGGAACAATCCCCATGTCCATGGCTTTCTCAACTGCCTGGCAGATAGGGTCATCCTTGTAGGACTGGAATGAAGATCCGCCCAGCGACATGTTGATTATCTTGATATTGTACTTCTCCCTGTTTTCAATTGCCCACTGGACGCCCTTGATGATATCGGAGAAACGTCCCGAGCCGTCTTTTGAGAGCACTTTTATGCCTACCAGCTTGGCATCAGGTGCCGTGCCTTTATATTTACCTTCAGAGGCGGCGCCTGTGCCGGCTGCATCGCCGGAGACGTGGGTGCCGTGGCCCTGGTCGTCGTATGCATCCTTTTTGCCGTTGCAGAAGTCCTTGAAGGCGATTATCTTGTCCTTGAGGTCTGGATGAGGATGGATGCCGGTATCGATAACAGCTATAGTGACACCTTTTCCTGTAAAGCCCTTCTCCCAGAGTTTGTCGACACCGAGAGCAGGCACTGTCACGTCTGTCTTTGGTGGAGCTATGTCTATCTCCGGCACCATCCCGGCGGGATCTTCGATCATCTTCTGCTTGGTGTCGATAAAGACCTGCACGCCATCAGCCTTCGAAGAGAGCATGTCCTGGAGCTGCTCTTCACTGACATCGGCAGTGTAACCGCCGATGATAGGCAGTGCATCCTTCACCGTTACTCCTTCCGGAGCCTGAGCCATTGCTGCACAGTTCTTCGCCATCACCAGGATTGGGATCTTTCCCTCTTCCGTCTTGTCCTTCTGTTGAATGGAAACCATATCTGCAGGGTTTTCGAGAGGTCTGAGACATGCTTCTTCAGGCGCAGCTCCCTGTCGGGTATTTGATAGCGGCAGACTGTCTGAAATTCCGAAATTGTTCGGATTGATTGACATTTTAGCTCCCTCCCTGTTGTTTCATCAAGCTTTACTGTTATTACAGATCCTTCGGTTCGATTGGACCTTTTCCGATGCCGTATACACCTCGGACTATCGGGCTTATATATGTCGGGCCATCTTCCGGAGCTTTACCTGCCCTTTCAACTGCTCTGTCCCTGTCGATCTGGGCAAGCTTCTCGGAGGGCTTCATTGATTCCATCTCGGCTCTTCCCTTCGCGTAGCCCTTCCTCTGCATATAGAAGTCATAAGCCATCTTTGCAAAGGGAATGGCGAATGCAGCTATTCCAGCCGGCCTTGTGATGCCTGCGAACTGGGCGAATGAAAAGCCTGCGCAGGTTGCCATGACAGCTGCTCCGGTTGCAGTATCGAACCCTCCATCGACGATCATCATCTGCCGGTTTTTTATGGTGTCGTTGGTGATGCCTTCAAATATCTGAGCCGCACCGTTGAAAGCCTGTCTGCCTCCTCCTACGATGCCCACCTTGGTAGCAATATCAGCAGGCATATAGAAGAACGAGCCCGGCGGTTTGTTTCGCATTGCCTGGTAAGCCTCATAGTGTCCGGCGTTTGTGGCAATCGAAAGGGCGTATTTACCTGCTTTCAGGCCCAGACCGCCTGCTTTTTCCATCTTGTTGATCAGGTGAGGTGGAATCCCCATCTTCTTCATGAATTCATGGGTTTTCGTGTCTTTGGCAATATCTTTAAGAAGCTCATTCCATTCTGTCTCCATGGAAAGGAGCTCCTTGTCATAACCGTGTGTAGGATCGAAGTTGGGCGGGTCAAAGAAGGTCGGAGCCATATCAAATCCGAAATCAGAAGGCATATAGGCCGATAAGCCTTTTGCATTCTTCACTGCCTGCCCTGTGTGAGCGTTGTCGATGACTGCAGCGTCGGTGGCATCGATAAGCGCCTTCGCCACTTTTTTAATGGCAGGGAAGTTGTAGTTATTGAAGCGCTCATCAGCCAGCACCGTTTCGGCGAAGTGAGTAATGTCGCGGTAATCCTGATAAGGCTCTCCGCCTGCAATGAAGCTCTGCGTCTTTTTTATATTCTCTCTGAGGGCCTCTTTCAGATCCGGCTTTGCCTTCACGCAGTGCTGCAGCTCTATGGCCAGGCCGTTGAATGCGTCTTTAACAGCATCGAACTTCTCGAGATCTATCGCCGAAAAAGTTGGCGCCAGCATCTCTGCAGTCGGACCAGGCTGATATTTAGCTTCAAAGATGAAGAACTTGGCCAGCTCCTCCGCAGTGATATCCCTGTCCTGCAGCTCGAATTTGAGGTCCTTCATCACCGCATCGAGAGGGATGCTCCCCTGGGCTGTCGCGCCCTGTGAGCCTACCAGAACTTTTGTGCTGTCTTTCAGCTCAGCTGCCACTTCAGCATCGGCCATCATGCTTCCGTCAAAGGCCACGACATCTATCTTCTGTCCTGCCGTCCTTGCGGCTTCTCGCAGGATATCACCCATTTCCTTGTTGTCGATGACGTTTTTTGATTCTGAATCGTGTATGGATCCGGCAAATCCTCCGCCCTGGCTGTAGAAGATGATTGCATAGTGCTCAGCAGGATAGCTTTTAATACCCCAGTTGATGAAATCCTTCACTGTGGAGGGGTCAGCAGCATCGACAGCTGCTCCCATGTCCTGCAGAACCGGGGATGTGATGTTCTGTGTATAAGGAGGGATGAACCAGTTCTTCATCTCGTCCAGCATTGATGGAGGAGTATCATTCTTCTCGACGTGGTAGCGCTTTGTGCCGCTCCAGTCTTTGGAGACCTTGTCCAGGATGCTCTTCTGCCTGGACAGTTGCGCCACTACATCCATATTGTCATCAGAGCCTGCGATCTCCAGCTGTCTCATCTTGGAGGGAGCCAGTCTCTGCAGTGTGCCGTCCTTCCCTACAAGATAGGCCAGGACAGTCCACTTCTTTTTCGCCGGGGCTTCTGCAGGTTTCTGCTCAGGCTTTTCAACCTCCTGTGAGGAGCCGATATCGACACTGTCTGATACCGCTGGAGCGGTGGCGTCCTCTTTCTTAACCTCGCCAGGCTGATGAGCTCTTTTCGGCTGGCTGATACCTGCAAGACTCAGGCCGGGGTCAATTCTGTCTATTGACATAGATCTGTTCAGGGTGGACAGGAAGTATCCACCCCTACCTCCTCTCGCGAAGAATTAACAGTCAATGCTGCAGTATAAAGTTCAGCATATCGATACAGCGTTATCATGATACCATGAAAGAGGCTGCCGTTTGTGTTAACAAAATGTTAACTCCTGGAGACTGCAGGCTCAAAATACTGCCTTACCTCGTCAAAGCTCCTGTTCTCTTTTATGGCCTTGCTGATGGCGAGATCACCGTCTGTATCGCCGAGAAGGATCGCTCCGACAACTCTTCCTTCTGATATGACGGCTTTTTTATAGATGAATCGGCCCTCATCCTTTGACATTACCGATTCAAATCTGTTATCTGCATCTATCTCTCCTGTCGACAGCATATCGATCCCTGCAACCTTCAGCTTATGAGATGGAAGGGTACCTGTATAGGCGGCCTGTCCTCCGGACATTGCAATACCTGCGGTCTCACCCTGTTCTCTGGCAGGAGGCCAGATTCCGTAAAGTCTGCCGCGGTGCTCAACTACATCGCCTGCGGCGTAAATGGCTTCCACGCTGGTCTGCATCGAATCATTAACTGCAATGCCTTTGTTTACCTCGATCCCTGCTTTTCCTGCGAGGCTGAGATCAGGGCGCACGCCTGCTGAGACGATTATGAAGTCTGCTTCCAGAGCTGTCCCGCTCTTGAGAGAGAGTCTGAGGCTCTTATCGGCTCCTTCAATTGATTCGGAGCTTTCGCCAAGATAGAATTCGAAGCCCATATTCTTGAGGTTTTTTTCCAGAACTGACGCGCCCTCAATGTCGAGCTGGCGAGGGAGGAGGCGGGGAAAGAACTCGACCACTTTGACAGCAAGTCCCAGCTTCCTGAGGCTGTTGGCAGTTTCGAGTCCCAGAAGTCCTCCTCCTAACACTGTGACTGTTTTTGAGGTTTCGGCTGTTTTCAGAATTCTGTCTGCATCAGATTTATTCCTGACAGTATATATTCTGCCGCGGTTTTCTTCGACGCCTTTTATGGGTGGTACAAAATTGTCTGCGCCTGTTGCCATGAGGAGCCTGTCAAATTGGAAGGTGCTGCCGGCGGCAGTGGTGACTGTATGCTTTTCCGGATTGATGGAGATTACCTCAGTAGAGAGGTGCAGGGTGATGGAGCGCTCCTGATACCAGGCTTCCCTGTGAAGAGTAAATTTTTCAATCGGTATCTCTCTTGCGAGGTAGTCGATCAACCTGGGTCTGTAGTAGAAGGGGATACTCTCTCTTGTGAATATGTCTATGGTGCTGTCCGGATCGAGCTCTCTCAGCTTCCCGGCTGCAGAATCACCGGCCACACCGTTTCCAACTATGATATACTGCATTGTAATTTTCGCCCCGGAGAGGGCTTTCCTCCTGTCAATGTCTCGGAACCCTGATATCAGAGATTTCGTGGAAATGTGAAACAAACCCTCCATTGGGTTGTGGATCTGCTTTGTTTTGACCTCACGCTGATTTCTATCCTGAACGTAACAGCAGAACAGGAACATTAGTATCAACTCACTCCGGATCGAAAAGCGATTGCAATTTCTCTCAACTCAGCATTCCCCCTCCGGGGCAGGCAACATTTTAACGGAAGCAACCAGACATTTTGCAACAGGCGTCAGAATAAAACAGGACCTCCGGTATCCGGAAGAGAAGTTTCAGATATTGAGTTTTTCTGAGAGGTGAGTGATTCATGAAAATGCGGTACAGATTGATGACAGCTTTGACTCTTATCACGGTGCTTTCCCTTTTCGCAACGTCTTATGCTGCAGAGAAGGAACCTGTCACAGGCATATGCGCCAATTGTCTTTTCAAAGAGCTGCAGTGTCCGCTCGTGAGGCAGTATGATGGCGATGGTGTCAAAATTTTCAATATTGACGCCGGGAAATACGGTTTAAATCTTCCTGTCGGCGTTACCATGGAGTTTGTGCCTTCCATGGATACGAAGGTTCTGGACATTGGGATGCTGAAATCCTCACTTGCTGCCAGACCGGCAGAGTGGTCGTCCCGCATTGGCGAGGACAGCAGGCAGTGGTTCAGAAGCGACGGCGGAACTGTGCTCTTCAGAAGAAACAATGTTATAGTAAAGTTCTCATATCTGGGCGATCAGAAATCTGCCGAGGATCTGGCAATGGGTATCGATAATCTGCTGTATAAGGGAAAGTACAGCAAGCCTGCTCATAAGAAGTGAGCTCAGGCCTGACCGGCGCTGCCATCAATACTTCAGGCTCTGGGAGATGCAGATGTCTGCTTAAGATCTGACAGCCTGAATCTGCGGTATCAACAATTTACCTCAAGCCTGATCTTTGAGGTGAGTTTTTTATTCATCTCCAGTGATTTCCCGCATCTGCTGCAGAACCTGTCGTTTTTGGAGTAGTTCCTGCCGCAGCACGTCTGTTTGATGAGCTTTTCAGGTATCCTTCTGATGGGAATCTGGAGAAATTTCAGCTTTCTTATAAAGCTGCCATCCTCTACGGTGTTGATGATGAATGTGGCAATCTGCCTTGGCGTGCCTTCAAAGTAACCGATCACAACACCGGATTCATAACACGCCTCCCATATTCCCTTCCTGTCAATGTTCGCTGTGTCTTCACCAGGAGGGGTTGAGGCGCCAGGGCGCTGTGTTGAGGTGTCAGGGCGCTTTCCGGCCGGAGCCTGGATATCTGTGTCTGCCAGCGCTCTGTTTCCTGTGTCTGCCAGCGCTCTGTTTCCTGTGTCTGCCAGCGCTCTGTTCTCTGTGTCTGCCAGCGCTCTGTTCTCTGTGTCTGCCAGCGCTCTGTTTCCTGTGTCTGCCAGCGCTCTGTTTCCTGTGTCTGCCAGCGCTCTGTTCTCTGTGTCTGCCAGCGCTCTGTTCTCTGTGTCTGCCAGCGCTCTGTTCTCTGTGTCTGCCAGTTCCCTTTTTTTTCCTCTGACTGGTGCTTTTCTGCCCATATCATACTCCTCCTCAGGTGTCCCGGTATACGATTCAGAACCATGATATCAGGATTTCGCAGAAATGTGAGACAAACCCTCCATTTATTCTCGATTCTCGCTTTCTCTGCTCTCGCTCCGTGTCCCATAAAGTCTCCACCGCAGATGCACCTTATACATTTTTTCAAGCACGGATAGAGATGAAGGTTTTTTTCAATCTCTTCAATAATCTCATCATGATGTCATGCCTTCCGCAATGAAGCAGCATGCAGTATAACTGCTGAATATCAACCTGCCAGGGAGCGACTTCTATGAGCACCGCCGCTGTGGTATCTGAAAGAAGAATAATAATCGCAGCTGCAGTTATATGCATTTTTCTTCTCATATGCAGCAAACCTCTTCATGCCAGAAAGCTGAAAGTAGGGGTATGGAACGCGCCACCTTATGTAAGCGTTGATTGCAAAGGCGGCGTCGACGGTATGAGTGTTCAGATATGGAAAAACATCGCAGCAGATTCAGGTTTGGAATACGAAACAATAGTCTATGACAATATTACTGAAATAATTAATGCCATTGCGACAGGATCGCTCGATGCATCTATCGGACCGCAGGTGGCAACATCACAGAGGGCTGAAAAAGTTCTGTTTTCTCAGCCATATTACATTTCAGGCGTGGGTATCATGGTTCCTGCCAGGACACCAACCATATGGGAAAGGATAAGGCCCTTTCTTACCACCGCGCTTTTTACCATTGTATTCTCACTGCTTCTGATGCTTCTGGTCATCGGCTATCTGCTGTGGCTGTTCGAGCGTGGTAATAATCAAGACGGCTTTCCACACCGCTGGTTTCAGGGAGTGGGGAGCGGCATGTGGCTGGCTCTGTCAGCTCTGACCTCAGTCGGCTTTGGAGATGTTGTCCCGAAAACAAGAGGGGGGAGAATAGTCTGTGGTATCTGGATGGTCCTTTCCATGGCCATTGCCACATTGATCACCGCCGGACTGGCATCGATGCTCACCACCGCCCTTACCGCAGAATATGTAGATGCTCAGGGGATTGTATCTGCAGAGCAGATACGTGGGAAAACTGTGGCAGTGCTGGAAGGCATGAATGTGGATCAGATAGTTCATCATCTCGGAGGGAAGGTAGTTTACAGGGAAAGGCTGCAAGATTTGATAGATGGTCTCCTGGCCGGCAGATATGATGCAGTGAGCAGTGATAGAGTGTCATTGCTGTATTATCTTCAGAACCATCCTAATAATAAGGTAAAGGTGCCTTATCTGACTCTTTCACGGGAAAATCTTGCTTTTGCATTTTCCTTCAGAGAAACTGAGCTTTTCAACCGGTTCAATGTGATTCTTCTCCGACTGCAGGAGGCAGGCACCATAGATATGATAGCTGATGCATGGATAAATACGGTTCGGATTAAAGATGAAAGTTCCAATACAAAGCCATCCACGCTGAACAAAGGTTCCCAGAGACTCACGAAATAGTTTTCTTACAACCGTGACAGATCGCTTCTGAATAATGGTCATACTGATTTTATGCTGAAGAGGCTTCCCAGGATTTTAGCACTCGACATATCAGATTGCTAAATCGTTAGTAATAAACAGCAATACACTGATATCGAAAGAAAATAAAAGAAAAATATACATTTTCCAGCCTTGATTTTCTCTCTGAAATGAGGTAAAAATTGTTTTAGCAGTCAACACATTTAATTGCTAAAGAAGGAGGAGATACAATTATGACCACACAGACACTGAAAGTCAGGCCTCTCGGCGACAGAGTGATTCTCAAGCCAATACAGCAGGAGGAGAAGACCAGAGGCGGAGTTATTCTTCCCGACTCTGCAAAAGAGAAGCCCCAGCACGGAGAAGTTGTAGCCACAGGCACCGGCCGGATTCTGGACAACGGTACCAAAGTAGACATGGAAGTTAAGGTTGGCGACAAAGTCCTGTACGGCAAGTATTCAGGCACTGAGATCAAGATCGAGGGAGAAGAATATCTCATTGTAAAGGAAAGTGAGATTCTGGGTATTCTCTCATAGAATACGCGACTCTTCAGGTACAGGGGTTAATATGTCATACAGCCTCTGTGCGCTTGATATAAATATTTAAAGGAGGTTTCGGTAGTATGTCATCAAAGATTCTCTTATATGATCAGGAAGCACGCAAAGCCCTGGAAGAAGGTGCAAATCAGCTTGCAAACGCGGTGAAGGTAACCCTCGGACCCCGGGGCAGAAATGTGGTGCTCGACAAGAAGTTCGGCTCACCGACTATCACCAATGACGGTGTCACCATCGCCAAAGAGATAGATCTGGAAGATTCGTTCCAGAATATGGGAGCTCAGCTCCTTCGCGAAGTAGCATCCAAGACAAACGATATCGCCGGCGACGGCACCACAACCGCAACTGTGCTTGCCCAGGCAATGATAAAGGAAGGCATGAAGAACGTCACAGGCGGCGCCAATCCTCTCTCCATCAAGAGAGGCATTGAGAAGACTGTTGAAAAGGCCGTTGAAGAGATCAAGAAGCTCTCCAAACCTGTGGAGAAGAAGTCGGTCATCGCAGAGGTGGCTGCAATCGCCGCAAACAATGATGCTGAAATCGGCCACATGATCGCCGAGGCAATGGAAAAAGTCGGTAAAGACGGCGTAATCACAGTAGAGGAATCGAAGACTATTTCATCATCTCTTGAGCACGTCGAAGGCATGCAGTTCGACAAGGGATATATATCTCCCTACTTCATCACAGATTCAGAGAAGATGGTATCAGAGCTCAAGGATCCTTATATCCTGATAAGTGAAAAGAAGATTTCTGCAATAGCCGACCTTCTGCCGATCCTGGAAAAGGTAGTACAGGTGCAGCGCCCCCTCGTCATCATTGCCGAGGACCTCGAAGGTGAAGCACTGGCAACGCTGGTGGTGAACAAACTGCGCGGCACCTTCCAGACAGCGGCTGTTAAAGCTCCAGGCTTCGGTGACAGAAGAAAAGAGATGCTGAAGGATATTGCCGTGCTCACAGGCGGCCAGGTGGTCACAGAAGAGCTCGGTATCAAACTCGACAAGGTGACACTCGATATGCTCGGAAAGGCCAATGTGGTGAAGGTGACCAAAGATGACACCACCATCATCGAGGGAAAAGGCGATGACAAGGAGATCAAGGGCCGTATAGAGCAGATCAGGCGACAGATTGAATCTACAGACTCCGATTATGACAGAGAAAAGCTCCAGGAGCGTCTTGCCAAGCTCGTAGGCGGCGTTGCAGTCATCAAGGTGGGAGCAGCCACAGAGACAGAGCTGAAAGAGAAGAAGCACCGTATGGAAGATGCCCTTTCAGCAACAAGAGCAGCCGTTGAGGAAGGCATTGTGCCAGGCGGCGGAGTAACATTCATTAATATTCTGCATCATCTCGAGGAGCTGAAGCTCCATGGCGACGAAGCCATCGGTGTGAACATCGTAAAGAAGGCCATGGAAGAGCCTCTACGTCAGATTGCCAACAATGCAGGCAAAGAGGGCTCAGTGGTAGTCGAGAAGGTCAAGACACTCGAGAAGAACCACGGCTATGATGCACAGAAAGATGAATACACCGACATGTTCAAGGCCGGAATCGTCGATCCAGTAAAGGTGACACGCTCAGCTTTACAGAATGCTGCCAGTATCGCTGCAATGATTCTCACCACAGAGACACTGGTGTGTGAGAAGCCTGAAAAGGAAAAACCAATGCCGATGCCAGGCGGCGGAATGCCTCCGGGAGGAATGTACTAATCAAACAGGTATGAGATGAAGAAGAAGAAGAGGCGGTTGTTGAGATCGGCTCTTCTTCTCTGTTTCCGGCTTCCAGATTGACAGGCTACTTCTTATACATGTGTCGTTATCGTGACTGTTCCATCCTTTTCATCCTTGATGATAATGTAGAGATCGTCAGCTTTCCACACTGCTTTGTCCTTCTCATTCACGACAGGCTTGCCAAAAGCCTCTGTGGCATCCCTCATCTCGGCGGATAAGGTGCTCTTCAGCACGACCGTGCGTTTCCCGGCCTTGCCGTCTATGCCGTAACCAATTAGGATGGCGGTAAAATTTTCAACATTGAGCTTCCACATTGACATTGGAATGCCATCCAGAGTCTTTGACCCGTCAGGAGGACCCATTATTTTCTCTACTTCAGCTTTTGTGTGGCCTACATCAACTTTGGTTATATCCTTTGAAAAACTCTGCGCCATCAGAGATATGGAAAGCGATATAATCAGGAAGGCAGCAAAGATTGCGATATGTGTTTTCTTCACGGTGAATGCTCCTCATATTATTTATAAATAAATGGAAGATTCCTCTGCTTGCCTGGCCTCACTCCTTCCGGTTACTGCTTTTCATTTCTATCCTGCATCTTCTCCTGATACCTGTGAAAAGAGGAAATGGATTACAGAGATCGAATAATATGCCGAAGTTTTGGTCTTTGTACCCTGCACTTTTCATTTCTGAATCCAGAAAATAGACTTCTTTAAATGAACTGGAAATCCTCCGGTAACCTGTCGGAGGTATTAATAAGGAATGCATTGAATTCTTTGGCAGTATTCTGCAGGCTGAGAGAATATGAATGGGAAGTGCGTATCTGCTTTACAGAGGTGTATCATGGGAATAGACAGGAATATGAACAGCGGTCAGGCAGATGGGATTCCACCGGACCGTGCAGTTGAAACTGACAGGCAGCCCTTCGAAGAATATGAAGAAGTCCCTCTGGGATTCGGAAGTGAAGAATGGAAGCTTGTGAAGGACTCTCCCAATTTCCCATTCATGCTGATCTTTGACCTGCCTGGAAAGGGCTTCGTGACACATATGAGAGAGCTGACCGGCTATGTCCCGGTAATCGTGAAATCGGCATCCCGATTCAAGAACAATACTCTTGTAAGAGAGCTCATATTCCAGGGTGAGATGAATGAAGAGCACGGTGATTCACACTATGAAGATGTCTATGAGGTAAATGAATCGCTTGAACAGTATGAGAGACAGGTGGAAAACGGCGAGATATTTGTCCGTCTGAGAGAATTACTGGATTCCAGACTTTCTGTGGAAGATTCTGAAGGATACAGAGATTTTCTCATAGACATAGCAGTTGGAATGACAGAGGTAAGCAGTGATGGCTTCCTCGGTTTTGGCAGGAAAGTCAGTAATGACGAATCTGAAGCGCTGATCAATCTGAAAAGATGGCTCGGACGCTGATATCATTATGAGATAAGGAGGACGGGAACATGTCAAGTCTCATGGAACGTGAAATGAAGGAACTTGAAAAACTGCTTTCATCATATGTGGTGGCGCTTGCCGAGAGTCTTGAGATCGAAAACATAAGGCGCTCTTTGATTTCCGGCGCAATTGCTGATATGACAGGCGATACTGATATACGGATGATGATTGTGAATGCCATGAAACAGGGGCCTCTATTGGATGTATTCACTCAGGTCATTGAGGATGAGCGTTTCGCCCCATATGTGCAACATGAGATATTCAAGGGAAAGGTCGATCTGGCGTCGGTGGAAGAGGCAGTCATTGACACTCAGGAGACTTTCCTGGATGAGAAGGCCGAAGCATTTGACAAATACAGCGAGGTGCTGGATGAATCTGCCATGAAGGACGATGAGGACGAAGAGGATGAGGAAGAAGAACAGGTGCCGGTGACTCCGGATGTGGAAGGCTATGAAGAGGAAGAGGAGGAAGAAGAGGAAGAAGAAGAGGAGCGGTGAAGCGCAGGAGCAGCAAAGCGCGGCAGCGGTCAAGCACAGGAGCGGTGAAGCTTCCCAGGCACAGGAGCGGCGAAGCTTCCCAGGCACAGCTGTCTGAAGGTTGGAGCCTCGAATCGAGGCTCTTTGTCAGTACGCATGCGCACCGGCTCCATTACTCAGATTTCAATGCTTCGGGAAGTGAAAAACGCTCTTTGCGACAATGAAAGGATCAGACAAGGGAAGAGAGAAACTGACATGAACGATGTGGAGGTGCACAATGGGGAAGAAGCTCCGGGACATACTGGAAGATGCCGGTCTCTCTGGAGAGTTATCAGCAGGGAGACTCACTAATGAGAGAACAGACCGGGAAGTGAAGAAAGAGCCCGGACGGAGGGCAGGGAAGCTTCGCGATCTCTACTATCAGACTTTCTCTTCGGCCAACAATGAATTTACATACTGGTACACCAGGAAGTATTTTGAGCTGGATGGCGAGATTCCCGTTGTGCGCAGAGCCTGCGCGCTTCGAGAGGCTTTCTCCCATCTTACGCCGGTCATCTATCCGGGTGAGCTCCTTGTGATGAACAAGGCTGCCTATTATCGTGGCTCCTTTCCCATGCCGTGGCTCTCTGAAGGCTTCTACATGGCAAGGGAGGACGAGTTCTATCAGGAAGCGCTGAAACGCGGCTCCACAAGCGTTGACGAGCACTCCCGCTTTGGCGAGGGTGGAGGCAATGTAACGAAGAGCTTTGGCAAAGTGGTCTCCCTTGCCGGCAAGTTTGGCATGCGCTCTGAGGAAGTGCCTGTCCTGCTTGCGCTGGCCCGGCTCTGGCACAACCGCTCAGTCGATGATCTGGGCCACAGGTATGAGCAGATGGTGCCGGAATATGAGATTAAAGAAAAGATCATGCGAAATGTGATATGCATGTTTGATTCAGGATATACACTTCCGCAGGGGCGCGAAGTAATCAACTACTATTACCCGCTTCAGTATGGATTCCAGGGGTTAATCGACACGGCAGAGCAGAAGAAAGCCGAGGTCGCAGGGAAAGCAGACGGCGACGGCCTTATTGGCATGAATCGGCTCTATAACTATCAGGCAGTGATTGAAGTGCTGAAGGGGGTACAGCAGTGGATCCTCAACTACGTGCAGGAGGCCAGAAGACTTGCTTCATGTGAGTCTGAAAGCAGGCAGAAGCGCGAATATGAGGAGATTGCAGAAGTGCTCGAATGGATCGCTTCAAAGCCGCCGCGCACATTCAGAGAGGCTCTTCAGATGTGCTGGACAATCCATATAGCCGTACTGAATGAAGATGCCATATCCGGTCTTTCTCCGGGCCGGCTCGGCCAGGTTCTGTACCCGTACTTTGAACGCGATATGAAAAAAGGAGCCATTACGCGGCATGAAGTCCTCGAACTGCTCGAGTGCCAGCGCGTCAAGTTTACCTGTATAGACTGCTTTGCCTCGATGGGCGTTGTAGGAGGAGTTCTTTCCGGAAATACCTTCAATAATCTCAGTGTTGGTGGACTCGACAGAGAAGGAATGGCTGCCTGCAACGATCTTGAGATGCTGATACTGGAAGCCGGTATCACCTGCGCCTCACCGCAGCCTACACTGTCACTCCTCTACGATGAGAAACTGTCTGAGGAGTTTCTGCTGAAGGCTGTTGAATGTGTAAAGATCGGGACAGGCTATCCAGCCTTCATGAATAACAGAGTGGCCATGGAGTTTGTAATAAACAACTATGGCCCTGAGGGAATGACGGTGCAGGAGGCCAGATCGTGGGCAGTCGGCGGATGCCTGGAGACATCGCCTGGAGCGTGGCATCCCCTCACGCTTGATGGAGCAACCTTCTGGATTCCGGGAGGGGCAGGCCAGCCAACAAGCGTGGGAGTTCATTTTGTCTCACTCCCCAAAATACTTGAGCTTGTTCTCTTCGATGGAGTTGACAGGCGGACCGGCGAGCGTATCTTCGATTCTCACAGACTCAGACTCGAAAGCTATGACGAGCTTTTCGCTGCAGTGAAGCAGTATTTCTCTAAAGCCATAGAGGTGCTGGCGCTCTGCAACAACATTCAGCACGATATATGGCGCAAGAACAACATGGCGGTATTCAACTCTCTGCTTAAGCCGGACTGCCTCGACAAAGGCCATCTCATCAATGAGATGGGATACCGGTATAACGCCACTTACAACGTCGAGACGACAGGCACCATCAATCTTGTGAACAGCCTGGCCGCTTTGAAGAAGCTCGTTTTTGACGAAAAGACAATATCACTGGAAGATTTGAAAGACGCGCTCTCTGCCAACTTCGGATTCAAGACCGCAGCAGAGGTAAACTCATATTCCCTCGATGACCAGGAGAAGAGAGACGGGGAGGAGGAGGAAAAATATGACAGGATTCATTATCTGTGCCTCACCGCTCCAAAGTATGGAAACGGTGACTCTTTCGCCGATGATATACTGAAGGAGTGGGAGGAATGGTTCTGCTGTGCCTGCTGCAATTATGAATCACTTTTCGGAAAACCGCTGTATGGCTGCCAGATCTCGGTCTCCACTCACGGCGCAATGGGTGCTGTCACAATTGCCACACCGGATGGAAGACTTCACGGCACCACATTTGCCGACGGCTCGCTGTCTGCATATCCCGGAACCGATCGCAAGGGCCCTTACGCTCTCTTCAGCTCTGCCACAGTCTGGGATCACTCGATGTCGCAGAACTCGCAGATGAACATGAAGGTGCATCCAGTCGCCATACAGGGAGTTGAAGGCTCGCACAAGCTGCTGGAGCTTACAAGAGCATATATGCGCCAGGGCGGCTTCCATATCCAGTACAACGTCGTGGATTCAAAGACATTGAGAGAGGCTCAGGCCGATCCTGATGCACATCGCGACCTGATGGTAAGGGTGGCCGGCTTCACGCAGTACTGGGTGGAGATAGGGAAGCCCATACAGGACGAAGTCATTGTCCGCACAGAGTACCAGGAGGTGTAATATGGCAATGAGCCACCGTTACTGCAGAAACTATGCTCCTGTCGATGTGGCTAAAGGCTTATGCCATAAAAGCAAGGAGCTCATCACCGCTGATGGCGAGTCGTGTCCGCACTTTGAAAGGATGCCCAGGTGCATGTACTGCCGCAATTACAGGGCAGATGAGAGCAAGCCCAGGCTGGGCATCTGTCAGGCCTCTACCCGGACTTTTCCAGCTTATGAGGATATGGTGGCGGTAACTTGCCAGTCCTTTACTGCTGCAGAATGAGATATTTCCATGGACAGTATTGAAGGGCTCATCTTTGATATTCAGGGCTTTTCCCTCCACGATGGGCCAGGCGGCCGGACTCTTGTGTTCATGAGCGGTTGCCCTCTCCGCTGCCGATGGTGTGCCAATCCTGAAGGTCAGCTTCTTAAGCGGCGTCTCATGTATCGCTCCGTACACTGCAGCTGCTCCACTTTTTCCTGCATTTCCCGCTGTCCACACGGAGCAATAGAGAGAGGCTCTTCTCCTCCGCTTGTCTTTAACAGGGCTCTGTGTGATCGCTGCGAGAGCTTCAGCTGCGTGGAAGGCTGCTACAGAGAAGCGCTTAAGATAAGCGGAGCCTGGTACAGTGTTTCTTCACTGATGAAGGAGCTGGAGAGAGACAGAAAGTTCTGGGGACTGGGAGGAGGCGTCACCTTTGGCGGCGGTGATCCAGTGGTGCAATACAGGTTTGTCAGTAAAGCACTTGAGGCCTGCCGAGAGCATTACATACACACTGCCATTGAAACGTCGGCGTGCTGTTCCTTTGAGATTCTTATGGAGATGCTTCTCAATGTGGACTGGGCATTCATGGATTTGAAGCATATGGACACTCTCAGGCACCGCAAAGCAACAGGCCTCGGCAATGAGGAGATCCTGCGGAACATCTCGGCACTGGCATCTTCCGGCTGGAAAGAGAGGCTCATCGTGCGTATACCTCTCATCACCGGCTTCAACGACAGTGAAGACAACCTTGCGGCATCTTCCGTGTTTCTGCGCTCCTGTGGAATTGGAGAGGTTAACCTGCTTCCCTTCCACAGAATGGGTGCATCCAAGTATGAGCAGCTTGGGCTGCGTTATGACTGTGCCACTTTCGAATCTCCAGACCCTGCGCATCTGAAAGCCTGCGGAGCTCTGATTGAGCAGCAGGGCCTCAGGTGTTATCTGGGCCACGAGACTCCGTTTTAGCTAAGCCCATTTTTCATAGACGACTACTTCATCGATACTCTTTCTTTTGTCTACAGGCTTGAACGAATCATCATCTGCAGGATATCCCAGCGGTATTAATGCAACTACGTTTGCCTCTCTGGGGATACCAAGTATTCCCTTCACAGTATCGTTGTCAAAGGCGCCGATCCAGCACGTTCCGAGACCTTCGTTTCTGGCAGCGAGTGTCAGGTGGTCTACAGCAGTTGAGACATCGACTATGACGCTGAACTCCTTCATATAGTTGCCGCGGTTCGATTCTATGGCCAGACTGCACGCCACTATGACAACAGGTGCTTCAGCGATGAACTTCTGGTCCCTGCATGCAGGCACCAGTTTTTCCTTTGTCTCCTGATTCCTTACCACGATGAATTTCCAGGGCTGTCTGTTGCTGCCGCTGGGGGCGATTCGCACGCATTCCAGCACTTTTTTCAGTAATGTATCGTCTATGCCTTTCTGTGAATATTTGCGGATGCTTCTTCTCGTTCTGATGACTTCATTGAATTCCATCTCTGTATTCCTCCTGATTATTATTATAATGTTTCGGAACTCTATAGAAACGTTGCAACGACCGCGTTTGCCTCCCCCCGGAAAAAACTATCCTTTATCAGTGTTCACTCGGTCGGAACCATGATATCCAAGATTTCGTTGAAATGTGAAACAAACCCTCCATTGGGTTGCAGGCCTCGCTTTATTGTTCTCTCATTGTGAGCGAAGCGAACTATGTTCTATCCGTATTGCGAGGTCGTCAATATTGCTTTGCCAAGATGCAGTGGCCGCGCTTGCTTCAATACTGCTGCCGTATATGTAGCCTGTTGGGACGAAAATTACAGAGATCACTAATAAGGCAGTGAATATGACCAGAAGGTATTTGGACTTTTTCATGGATAAATCTCCTGTTGATATTTAATAATGTATACTTTTCTAACCCAAAGCGCTTTTACTTTCGTAAAAGATGATCTCCATGCGTAGCGCTAAACTTTATAGCTGTCTCTTTGTCCAATCTCATCGCCATCGTGCTTCCCAGTCTTTACGCTGACATAATCACTGATGAGGCGGCGCAGATACAGGGTGGCGTCGGCACAGCAGTGAGCGCAAATATAGGGTATACCAATGCTATGTTCGAGGCTGTTCATAGATCTGCGCTGCGCATGGTTGCGGAAGGCAGGTCCCAGTTCGCCAATCCTGCAAGTCTCCTGAGAGCTGCAGGAGCATAATATGATGCCACCACTGGCGTGGCTGTTCATCGGAGACTCCGCCCTGGTCATCGTGCGCCTCATCCCTTCGCCCTCCTGGATCTGCCCGTCTTCCCTGCCTTTAATCTCACCTTTTCTCCCGGCGGTACCCACATAGCCGCGATCTGTGAAAACGGAAAGACCTGGGTCGCGCCGGGTGTCATCTCGTAAAGGAAGATCAGTTATAGTTACCCTTCGTGTTAATCACGCTCTAAAGTTTATCACCACAAAAAATATTAACACTTTTAAGGAATTTTTAAGGTTTTTTTATTATTTTATTTTTTCTGACTGCATATAATTGTTTTAGAAACATAACGGAGGTGACAGAATGATAAACAGAACAGGAGCAGAAGGAGTTATATACAAACCTGATTATCCAGCAGCAATGCAGAAAGCAAAGGCAGTGCTGGAAGAGGTTGAAGCTGTGGGCAGGGACGTTGTCTACCTTGATAACAACGCATTTTCCCCTGAACCAGAAGAATATGTCACAATCAATGGAAAGATCTTCAAACCGGAACATATGCTGGATGCTGATGGAGAAGAGGGCTCTGTCTGGTTTGGCACCGGAAAGGGCGAAATACTTTGTCTGAATGGCAGGGAATGCACAGGAGCAGAGGGCGCTGTGAGATTTGAGAAAGACAGCAGAGATATCACCTCAATGAATGTGAGAGCTACTGTTGCTGATGGAGACAATAAAGAAACAAAAAGAACGTGGGATAAACAAGTGTCTGATTCCATCGAGCGTTACACTATCAAGGATTCACTCAGCAATGAAGAAAGCGTTGTTGAGCTGGACACAAAAACAGGCACTATCAGGTATTCTTTCAGTGACCTCAATACTGAAAATTGAGCTGAAACACTGATCAGGTATAATGGAATAGCAGGTTTTTCACAGTCACTTACATTCGAGAGGATACAGGCGAAATAACAACCTGCCTCCTCTCGAATGATTTTCCCCTAGACGATGGCGCCGTCAGTCAATCCTCATCTCCCCGCAGCTCCGTGCATAGATCGTCCATCCACCCCTCGTCAATCGACGGATATTCTCCGGAACAGGGCACCTTCCTGGGCGGGCCCATGGCATATACCGGGCATGAACGAGGGCCATAGCAGAATGTCTCTTGCCGGTAGCGCTTCACTCTGCCGTGCCGCAGAAAACATCTCCAATATGGAACCGCATCTTCATGAACTGGATGTTGCTGACAGCCACAATGAAGTGCCCTTTCCGATCATCATTCATTGTTGCGTCAAGCCGGGTCGTGTCTTAAGACATCATTTTGGCGCTTTTCAGAGGCTTCACCATAACTTTAAAATTACCGAACAGCGGTACAGGAATACGAGTTCTGGAAAGGAGTCCGGATTTAAACATAGAAATAACATGAAAAGCTCCGACATGCAGGCAGGGAGCATAAACTTCTCAAGATTTCGGGTTTGTCTTATTATTTCTCATAATTGCAGCGCAGGGGGGTGGTCGCCCAGAAGCTTGCCGGTTCCATTCAGTAATGCACATTGCTGATATGCTGTTCATACACAGGAAACAACCTGAATCCATTTGAATTTCCGATTTGCAATGCTGCAATACCTAAGCTCTTCTGTATAAAAATAAGGAGGCCAATAAATTCATGCATGGATTAATGAAGAATTCTGTTTTTCTGATAGTATTGTGTGTCATTGCCCTTCTGATCCCTGGCTGTGGCGGAGGCGGCAGCTCAGGTGGCGGCTGGTACGGAGGCGGAGACAGTGGCAGCAGCACTGACACTTCGAAACCCACAATTACAAATTGCTCTCTGTCTTCTCAGCAGTTTACCCCAGGGAGCGCTTGTACTATACAGGGTACAGGCTTTGGAGACACGAGAAGCACCAGGGATGGAGGCTCCAGTGAGATCTATCTATATTACAACAGCGGCAGCAGCTACATCGTAGTGCCTTCCGCCAATATATTATCCTGGTCTTCTACATCAATCACCTTCATCATCCCCAGTACCGTATCGGCAGGAACTGCATATGTAATAGCAATTAACAGAGTTGTCAGCGGTACGACATACAGTTCAGGCAGCACATCGTCCAGTGCAAACACGATAACACCAAGCTCTCCGACCAATGCGCCGGTAATAAGCAGCATAAGCCCCAGCAGCAACATTACTGCCGGTTCAACTCTCCTGATATCGAACCTGGAGCCGGTGATCATATTGTAGAATAGTGCTCCAAGTGAGTAAACCGCCGATCTGACCGAGAAAGGCTTCCCTTCGGCTACTTCAGGAGCGCAATATGCATATGGATCCGTAGAGGAATAATAGTAATCGAGAAAGATATGAAGGCCGAAACCAGTCAGACAGACGTTACCTCTGTCGTCTATCATGATATGGGCAGCATCGAGATGAATGAAGGGGATCGGATCTGGTCGATTGTAAAGATAGGAAAGTCCTTTGCCAATCAGTGTTACAATCTTTATTGCATCTTCAACTGCAAAATTATTGACTGCCATTGACAGATATTGTTCAATAGATATACCTTCCTCACGTTTCTGTATGATATAGGCTGCTTCTCCATGATAAAATCCGTCAACGATCGCAGGAAGAACAGGATGTGAGAGAGTCATATAAAGGTCAATCTGTTCGATAAACTGCTCTTCGCTTACCTTCCTTCCCGGAGGCGGGAGTCTGGACAGGAGCAGCTCAATAATCCGGACCGGAGCACTTCTGGAACTGCGGTCTTCGGCTTCATAGTAGTTGTAGAATCTGCCGCTGAATAGTAATTTTTTAATTCGATATCGGTCTTTCAGGAGTGATCCCGTTTTTAGAATATTTTCCATATATGTATCTCCGCATTAAGTCATTTACACGGAGACGAATAATTTCCTCTTAAACCACTGACTATGATCAGATACTCTCCTGAAGGGAGACTGACCGGACTGGTGGAATGCTGAATGCAATGTGTAGAAGAGAGCACATGATGATTACTGAAAATATCTGATGGCACAGGGATTTCTGCCTGTCGCCAGAGTAGCCTCGACCAGATGCGATGTTAAATCAACTATTGAGACTGTATGTGAGCCCGAATTGGCAATCCACAGCCTGGATGTTCCCTGGAACGTCATGGCAGCAGGATTTTTCATCACCTTCACTGTGTAGAGCACCTTCTTTTCTGAAGGAGAAAAGACAACCAGCTGATTTTTATCGCTGTCGAGGATGTATAGATTCTTTCCCTGTGAATCAAACTGCATGGCGGTAACTTTGCTGAAGCCAAGTCCGTAATAGGTTTCCACTACTTTTCTGGCTGCCAGGTCAAAGCGCTGGAGGCCATAGAATCTCGAAGTGGCGATAAAGAGAGATGTCTCTTCCGGATCGAGTGCAAGAGCACCTGTACCTCCTTTTATCCTGAAGAAGCCTCTGTTGAAGTTACCTATCGGGTCCACTACCTGCAGACGATCTATCTGTGGGCATGAGATGTAAAGACGGTTCCTGCGCGGGGAATATGCAATATCAGACGGTTTATCTGCTGTTGAGATCGCCGAGATCATCTTGTTCTGACCGGTTGAGATCACAGAGATATTGCATGAAGGCTCATTGATGCAGAAGAGAATCGTGCCTGATCTCAGCATTCTGGAAGGTGATCGGGCTACTTTTACAGAGCCGATCACCTTGTTATGGATTACCTCCATGATATCTATTCTGGAGCGCTGCGGACTTGACAGATATACCCCTTCCTTTGCAGGCGCAATATCTCCATAGCCTCCGGGAATCTCCTGCCTGTCTAACAGCTTCCTTGCTGCAGCATCCAGTGTGAGGAGCTCGCTGCTGCAGGCAACCATGACAAATGGTCCTGTCCTGGTATAGTTCCACCCCGGTGTGAGGGATATCCAGATGACAGCTGATATCAGCAGAAGACCGATGACCTCGGCTGCGAAATAAGATATCTTCTGAGACAGGATTGCATATCCAAGGCGGCCCAGATGCTCTCTGGCAGCCTGTAGGCTGGGAAAGAGGGAGGCCTTCCCTGCAGCAGCCTTCACTTCACCGGTATCTGCAGCTTTCGGATGCAGCACTTTGTCTATATCCATCATCAGCTCCCGGACATCACGGTAGTTTCTGGCCGGGTTATCTGAGAGGCATCGCGATACAATCTTCTGCATCTGATCAGAGCAATCAGGCAGGTCGATCGTCAGCTGATTCGGTTCAAATACTTTCTTTGTGAATAGAAAGTAGACTGTTCTTCCCAGTTCGTAGAAGTCGTCTGTGAGATCTACAAAGCTAGTGGTAAAAGCTTTGAAATCCTGTCTGGGATTGAAGAATCTGGTGATACCGAGATTAACGATCTGCACGTTGTTTTCAGCATCGAGCATTATATGATCGGGGTCGAGCTCACTGTGGATGAAGGGCTTCGGTCTCGAATGAAGATACAGCAGAGCTTCTGCAATATCGTAGAGCCACTCTGCTATCTGCCGCTCCTGAAACATCCCTACGCTCATGTCGGCAAGCGCCTTAAGTGTTACGCCTTCGACATTTTCCATTACCACATAGTGGCGCTTAGCCTCTCTGAAGAAATCAATTATCCTGGGAAGGCTCTTGTGCTGAAAGTTGGCAATGACTTCAAGTGTTTCCAGGTATGCCTCTTCACGGATCTTCAGCTCCTCTTCGCTGAAGGCTGGGTTTTCAGGGAATACATATTCTTTAACAATAAAGCATTTATCTGTTACTTTGATATCCCTGGCAAGATATACTCCGTGACCATCTCTGCAGGATATTAACTTCGTTATCCTGTAGCGATCGTTCAGTACCATTCCGGATACCAGCTGCTCAACCATGTATCTTACTGCCTTGAAATCTTTTACAATGCATTCTATCCCAGCGATGAATAACCTGCCTGAGAATAAAGCTCACTTGAGCCAATGTCTGGGAAGTTCCAAGGAAACATTGGAACGACGACGTTTTCCTGTCATAATCAAGAGGGGGAATCACAGAACACTTCCTGCCCTTTTTGACAGGAACAGGCAAATGCAGAGCTTCCAGAGGAGTCCGGAGACGCTCAATTCCTCGGACAGGCAGTGATAGGCTTCAAATCCTGTGTATTCAGCTGAATCTCATTTATCTTCCCTCTGTATGTAAGTCGAAAAGTCCCATAGATAGAAAATGCAGTATTTTCAAAATTGTCAAATCTCATGGAATAGACATTATTGCTGACGCAACGGGATGGTACAGACGATGACTTCGAGATAAAGTCGGCGACTGACGTGTAGGGATTTGTAGGCACTGCCACAGGAGCTGTCGGAGTCGGGTTTGGTGAGGGAGATATGCTTACTTCCTTCCTCATCAGTCTGTCAGAGCTTACATAGTACCCGATGAACTTCTGCCAGACAGGCTTGCCACCATCTATGCTCTGATATGTCTTAAAGTTACCGTGCCTGTCCCGGGCTGAAAGAAAGATTATTCCATATCCTTTCGTACTGTCATTGTTGTATATTATGCTCGCCATTGTGGATTCGGAGATCTCTCTGTTCAGCTTCATCTGTGCCTTCAATGCCTGCTGCTGGAGATCGGCCAGGTTGATGCCGTAGTCGAAGTATCTCATGCTGTAAGTCAATATGGTATAGACAATAGTAAATACGACACCCATTATGGAGATATAAACCATTATCTCAACAAGGGTAGTTCCCCTCGCACAGTTTGTTCTCATCAGATTCTTCAAGCCTTTCATGGCTTGCCCTCCTACTCACCACTGTCGTAGCGCTCATTCACTATCTTGATCATCCTCTTTGTCTTGCCGTCAACGTGATCTGTAGCATCGGGCTCATCCCATTCCACCTGAACGGAGATGCGTTTAAGCTTGGGATCATCTGTCGGCTGTGTTATCGTTGTAATGCTGGAGAATACGGTCTGGACCTTTTCACCGTCGTAATTCCCGTTGTGGTTATAGTCAACGTAAGATTCACCTGAATTCCACGTCCCGTCGTTGTTCGAATCAGTATAAGGCTCACCGTTGGTCATCATGGTCATATTGAAGTCTTCCCTTTCCTGATCGACCAGGCAGAGATACATGAAGGGGATTGCCCTGCGGCTTTCCATTTCGAGCTGGGCTATCTGGGTCGCCACATTAATGCGCCAGCCCTTGTGAATCGATGCATATCCTGTGGGGAAAACGGTGATCATCAGAAGGATGCTTGTTGCCAGAATCCCAAATGCAAATACCAGCTCAAAGAGGTTTACGCCTCTCCTGCTGATAGATCTGGCCCTGTTTCTGCCAAGACTTGTATTCTGCACAGATTATTTATTCCTGCTCTTTAGTTTCCTTGTCTTCCTTGACAATGTTCACTGGAAGGTTATTTTCTTATCCACGCCCTCGGTGTCATTCCGGCAAACTGGGCCAGACCTACTCCAGGCGGCAGACCGGTCAGCTTTGTGATGGTGTTGTGCTCCAGTCTGTCATCGTAGTTCAGCACCATCTGTACGTGGTTTCCGGCGTGATCGCGGCTCACGATTATTTTGTTCCCTGCAGACATCAGTCCGTTAACGGTGAACTCCTGCGATGAGCCGTCTGCGTTCACGTCTATCTCATAGAAGTTGTTCTCCGCATACATGAAGGCGTTGACCGGGTGAGAGCTGTCCTGGCAGAGAGGGCCCTGGTTCATGTCACCGAAGTAGATGTTTCCACTTCCTTCATTGTTGCCGTCGTATACCCCGTTGCCGTTCAGATCATTGAAGGGCTCCATTACATAGTCGATCTGGCCGTTCCCATTGGTGTCGATGAAGGTCTCTCCCACATCATACGTACCATCTCCATTTAAATCCGTGTATGGCTCCGGCGGGTCCCATGAACCATCGCCGTCGCTGTCAACATAGCTGTCGCCAGCATCGCGGACGCCATTACTGTTAAGGTCGGTGAACGGCTCTCCTGAATCGTATCTTCCGTTTCGGTTCCTGTCGGTATACGACTCCCTGGCATCATAGATGCCGTCGCCGTTCCTGTCTCTTGACAGCCGTTCTCCCGCATCACGCACGCCGTTGGAGTTCGTATCGGTGAATGATTCCGCCGCATCATAGATGCCGTTTCCGTTGGTGTCTGTGAATGGCTCGCTCGCCATATCGTGCCTGTTATTGTGATTGAGATCGGTGTATGTCTCGCCGTCTTTCAGAGCAACAAGACAGAGAGCTCCTGTCTTGTTGCTGCTCTGGAAGCTGATCTGATCTCCGATATATATGTTACCCCTTGCTACGATCGTTATCTGGGCACCCTCTGACGATGTGGGGCCATACAGGGTCGGTCCATAGCCGTTGCTGTCTATGGTAAGGTTGCCGTCAACAAAATAGACCTTGCCCTGACCGGTGGTGCCGACTTTCATTGTCTGGCCGCTGGTGCTGTTCTGCCAGTCGCCGAGAAAATACATATCATTGGTCATTGTGGGGATCAGCACATCTGTATCGTGGCCGTCGCTCGACTCCCAGTCTGAAGCGTGAAGCCTCTTTGTGCCGTCATCATTACTGTCGGTGACCGGGTCCATGAGACCTGTGCAGAATATGTGAGCCGGATTGGATGAAGCAACAGTTGTGACTGTTGTAGCCATGCCGTCTTCAGGAGAATTGTTGGATTTGCTGTATGTTGTGCCGGCAAATTCAGTCGCCACGTCTATCCTGTCCGACATTGTAGGGTAGTTCATGCCTGCCAGATCTGGCGGCAGCAGCACTCCGAAGCCTGGGCTCGTCAGGCCTATCACAGTGGCGCCAGAAGCAACACTGATGGCTCCGATGTCGTGCTCGGTATCGTCCTCATCGCCATCGAGATCGCTCGATGTTGTAACGATGGTGTCTGTAGGCACATCAGGAGGAATGTTGTATTTGGAGCCGTCAGGCTTGTTGCCTGTGATTGAAGCGTTTCCTTCTACACCAAGGTTTCCGTTGATGTGTATCCTGCCGTGAACCGCATCGGAATTATCACCGGAGCCTGGATTATAAGTCCACTGATACCTTCCCGGAGCAGGCGATGAGATAAACGTCTGCGCCCAAGACCCTTTAGTGGTGGCAGTGCCGCCGAGTGTGAATGTATAGCTGGGGTCATAGAGCTCGTTACCTACATAGAGGGCACAGTTGAACATGACGTGATACCCGCCTGAAGGGGACGTGAGGATGGCTGTTTTTTCGATCGGCTCCAGAGCAGATACCGTCGAGCCGCTGACTCTGCACTTCGCTCCGGTGCCTACAATTTCGATAAGACCGGGAGGTACCGATGAGAAGAGCTTCCCTGTAACAGACGATGTTCCGGAGACGTTGTTCGTATAAGCATACTTATAATAGAAATCATCAGTCCCCTCAACTCTCGTATAAGAAGTGAGCTCCACGAATGTATCTGGGTTATCTGCAATGTTCTTGATTCCCCTGGCCACACCTGTTTCGGCAGCGTAAAACGCACCGGTTGAATCGCTGTGCTGTCTCGATAGATTGTGAATTCTAACGCCAGTTGAAGAAATACCACTTCCCAGTACTGCCAGGATCAATATGATTATAAGAACAAGGGCCATGGCAATACCTCTTTCCTTTCCTTTCCTGCCCATCTGCGAAACCCTCCCTTCCTTCATTTCCGAACATTCACTGTATTTCCCGAAACTGTCAGGATGCTTTCGTAATTAATCTTACTGCATGACAGGCTGAGAACGACTCCTCAGACTTCAGGAATACACAGTTAAAGTATAATCGAAAGACTTATTAAAGTAAACACTTCATTTGACCAATATTATTAGTCCGATCGAACTATTATTATCACATGCATCGGGAGATGAAATATCGACTGCTGATGGATTTCAGACAGGCCTGCACATTAGGATGGAACAGGCAGCCGGCATTTTTGTATCAAATAACACAGAAGTTTTTTCCGGTCTTCTGTATCATGTAAATAGAGGAGATCACATCGAAAGGAGATAAAAATAATGCTGGAGCTCAGGTCAGTTAAAAGAGTGGAGAACAGTAATCCCGACAGAATAAAGGAAGATGAGTATATAAACCCCGTAATAGCCTCCATCATATTGGATGCAAAGAAAAATCCGGAAAGATACATCAGAGAGTATAAGATCCCTGCAGAGGGTGAGTAGTGGAATCTGAAAAAGGGGGCGGGACAGAACAGCATTTTAAAGCTTCCTGAACCATACTGCCATGGAAAGACGGATTTTCGGCTACGAAACTGAATATGCGCTTATAATTTCCCATGAAGCCGGAGGGCAGGCCGCCCCACGGCGCATGAGAATATATGATTATATTGAATGGCTCGTAAGCACTTCCTGCCGCGTTCTGCCGGCGTGCTACCGGAAAAAGGGGATCTTTCTTGAAAACGGCGGGCTTCTTAACTACGAAGCCCCGGCCGAAAACTATCTGGAAGGTCTTGTCGAGATGGCAACACCGGAGAGCACTTCCCCGCGGGAAACCTCTCTATATCATACAGCACAGACCAATATACTGATCGATCTCGTAAAAAAGCTAAATCAGAATATGGCAGACTTTGCTCCAGGCTTCACCGGAAGGATCTTCATAGGCAAAACAAACGTTGACACCTCAGGCAAATGCCTGAGCTCCCATGAAAACTATCTTGTAGAGGATAAAATCGATGCCTGTGCATTTCCTTTTCTGGCTGTCGCAGCAGGACTATTCTGGTTTCTGTCTCTGATATTGAACGCAGTATCATTCGTCCCCGTCATCATACTGTTACTGACAGCCTTATGCATATATCTTGGAGGGATAATCCTCATACACACATTAAAAGCTTTCCCTGGAGGAAGCGATTCAGCCGATAAGGTTTTTTCATTTCTCTACTCATCTGTCTGCGAAGAGCTCATGCTTCATCAGCTTGTAAAGACTACATCTGATATTTCCAGAATTCTCTTCACCCCGTGGATCAGATTCTACACCTGGATCGTTTCCCCTTATGTTTTAAAGAGATTCAAGTCTGAACTGGTGCCTTTTCTTGTAACGCGCACAATCTTCACCGGTTCTGGCAGAGTATCTCTCCCCACAGCAGATGCTGCACCAGGCCCGACACCTGAGCCGCATCCCTTCTTCGAGATTTCACAGCGTGCCGACGCAATAAAAACAGTATGCACAATCTACTTCGATGACGGCAACAGGCCTCTCATCGATATGCGGGATCTCTTTTACAATCCTCTCAGCGCTCTCCACCGCAGGAAACGACTCCACATGCTTTTTTCCGATACCAACATGTCGTCAATCGGCGTGTATCTGAAGCTCGGTATTACAGGTCTGGTACTGGAGATGATTGAAGAAGGGATCAGCTTCCGGGACTTCTATCCTGCAGACCCCATAAAAGCCCTGAAAGACATCTCCCGGGACACATCTCTGAAGCTCAGGATCCCACTGGCCAGCGGCGATGAGGCAACCGCTGTTGAGATCCAGAGACGCTATCTTGCCAGAGCGCAGGAATTTTTCAAAGAGCGGGCAATGCGCGATCCGCAGACACGTGATCTTCTCGAGCGCTGGGAATATGTGCTGTCGTGTCTCGAGACGAATCATCATCTCCTGTATAAGAAAGTGGACTGGGTGACCAAAAAGGACCTTGTCGAAGAGTTGATACGCAGCCGATGCACCATAGATGAGCTCGCCGAAGTATCTGAATGGGTATCATATATCTCTGCTCACTGTGGAGCTTACAGTCCCTGTGAAATGAATTCGCCTGAAATGCTGAAGCATATCCTGGGAGAAGAGAGCTACCAGGCCTTCCTGGATTTTCTTGTCTATAGAGAGCTTACTGTGCAGCAGTTCATCGACCGGTGGACGATCTACCAGGAGCTCATCAAGGTTGACTTCAAATTCCATCAGCTTGATGAAGAGGGTTATTACTATCAGATGCTTCACTCAGGTCTTGTTGATGAGCTTTTCACGTCATCAGAGGTAGCCTGGGCCAGGACAACACCTCCCGGTGATACACGCGCTCATATCAGAGGAGAGCTCATCAAGAAATATGGGCAGAAAAGAGCTTCCTTTGATGAATCAGACAGCTCGCAGGCTTTATTGCAGTCCGTCAAGATCGGATGGGACAAGTTTTATCTAAGATGGCCCTGGAAAAAAGTGGAGTTCAGGGATCCTTTCAACACGGACCTGTCCGGCACGGAAAAAGAGCTGGAGCGATGATAATCAGGAACTCATTGTGTGCCCATCTTTCTCTCTGCCACACTCTTGATTCCAAGCGCTTCGTTATTCTGCGGATCATATTCAAGTATGTTCTCACATATGATAGACGCTTCCTCATATGCGCCCTTTTCGAGATAAAACGACGCCTGCGTTATAAGCTCCCTGACAGCCTCCTCGATGCGGCCTGAGTTCAGCAGCAGCCCAATCAGCTTATAGCGCATGGATACATTCCTGTTATCGGCCTCCAGAAACTGGCGGTAATGCCCTATCACCTTGTCTGTAACCTCTGTAAACTCGGGAGCTTCAGAGACAATCTTTTCATAATGCGGGAGAGCCTTGTCAAATAATCCCTTTCCCTCGTATTTCAAAGCCAGCTGATATGAATACTCGAGAGCCTCTTCCCTCTCTCCGGCTTCCGCTGAGAGCTCGGCAAGCTTCTCCAGAGCCTCTTCATTACCGGCATCAAGATCCTGTATTCTCCTGTACGCTCTTATGGCAAAAGCGGCATATCCATTCCTTTCGTAAAGCTCGCCGGCATTTCTGAACCAGACTGTAACTGTTGAAGGTGCCCTGCCGCTCCTGAGATAGAGCTCTCCGAGCATCTCATATGCATATCCGGCCTGGCCGGGCTCAAGCCTGACACATTCCTGAAATTCCCCGACGGCCTCTCTGTCCATGTTCTTTCTCATATATGCCTGTCCGAGTGCGCTGTGAACTCTGATGTCATATGGCATGAAATCAACTGACACTTTGAGATATTTAAGAGCTTCATCTGCAGCGCCTTTCAACTGGAGTATGTTTCCTATGTGAAAGTATATTTCTCCTTTTGCCTCGCTGACACGGTTTTTAATCTCATCGGCAAGAAGGTTTCTGGAGCTCAGCATGAATGACTTCTTGGCAGCTGCAGTATCGAGATTCAATACTTCCCTGCAGAGTTGAAGCGCATCGTCATTACGACCTTCATCCTGGCAAGCACAGATCCAGGCGATATACTCTTCAATGGCCCCTCCGATGTCACCGATCCGGATCAGAATGTTGATAATATTTCGACGTACTTTATCCTGGCCTGGTTTTATCTCAAGCGCTTTTCTGTACTGCCCGAGCGCTTCTTCCATTTTGCCCTGAATGGCTTTTCTATCACCTTCTGCCACAAGCTTTTCATAAAGCCTGATATCTCCGGTATTATCCACAGGAAAGGCGCACCACCTTTCTGAAAGGCTTATATAATATATAACAGTAATAAATTCACCTCTCCCCGCTGTTCTCCTCTCAATGCAAACAGAGCCTGAACAAATATATCATGGCCTGCAGAGAATCAGGATCTGGAAGAAACAGGATTCCGGAGATTTGAAGGATTTAACCATTACAGATACAATATATTCTGAAAAATAAAGAAGGTCCGAAAATGGGAAAAGCACGATTACTTGTAGTGGATGATGACGATGATTTTGCGTCAATGCTCAAACTGAAGCTTGAATTGTTCGGGTATGAAGTTACAGGAACAGTCTCATCGGCAGATCTTGTCATGTCCAGTATAACAGAGACACATCCTGATGTTATCCTGCTGGATATAAAGCTCGGCAGCGGCTGCGACGGTATCGATATTGCAAATACAATCCGCAATAAATTCAACTGCGCAATAATATATGTGACAGGATATTCGGAAGACAATCTGATAGAAAGGGCAAAGATAACAGAGCCTCTTGGATATATCATCAAGCCCTTCAGCGACACAGAGCTCAAAACTGCAGTTGAGCTGGCTGTTTACCGTGCAGGGATGGAAGAAAAGCTCAGGCTCAGCGAAGAAAAATACCGCAGAATCTTTGAAGCTTCACCTGAGACAATTGTCTTTCTGGATACAGACGGCATCGTGAGAGATATAAACAGAATAAGCGCAGACATTATAGGATACAGCAAGGAAGATATAGTCGGCAGGCATATTCTGGAAGCTCCATTTTTTACTCCCACAGGCAGAGAGATAGTAGCAAAAAACCTCTCATTATTAATGGAGGGGATTGAAACTCCTTCTTATGAAGTCGAATTCATTACAAAATTCGGAGCCCACATATTTGGCCTTATAACGGCGGTGATACTTAAGAATAAACCGGGTGAAATGCTCGGAGTTATCGCAATCGTTTCCGACATTACCGAACAGAAGAAATCACTGGAGATCATGAGAGAGGCAAAGGAAGCTGCAGATACGGCAAACCGTGCAAAGAGCGAATTTCTTGCAAATATGAGCCATGAAATAAGGACTCCGATAAACGGAATCGTAGGCATGATCGATCTGATGCTCGATACAGAGCTCACATCGTCTCAGAAGGAATATGGAATGCTGATCAAATCCAACGCTGAATCGCTGCGTGCAATAATAGTCGATCTGCTGGACTTCTCAAAGATAGAGGCAGGCAGACTGAAACTGGAGATAGCAGAGTTTGATTTTAAAAGCTTCATTGACGATATTGCAAAAACACTGACAGACAAGGCACAGTCCAAAGGAGTGGAGTTCAGATGTATTATTGACCCTTCATGTCCTGCCTCGTTAATGGGCGACCCGTTGAGACTCAGCCAGATCCTGATGAACCTGGGTGAGAACGCCATCAAATTCACCCCTGAAGGCCACGTTGAGCTCAGAGTAAAAAAGGAAGGCGAAGATGAAAGGCACTGTATTCTTCACTTTTCAATTATCGATACAGGGATTGGCATAGCTCCATCGAGAAAAGAGCTTCTTTTTAAATCCTTCTCACAGATAGATCCTTCCAGTACGAGGATATATGGAGGAACAGGGCTGGGACTGTCCATATCAAAGAGACTCGTAGAGATGATGGGAGGCATCATCGATGTCGTAAGCGAAGAGGGAAAGGGCTCCACTTTCTGGTTTGTTGTCAATTTTGACAAACCGGTTCAGGTTATCTGATGTAAGTGACACTGCCTGTATGTCTTCCACTCCTTCTGTGCGAATACATCTGAATCTGCACCACATATTGACAATCGGTCGTTCTGTCCGGAAGTTAACAAAAAGTTCATAGCCCCCTCTGCGTTATTGGTGTATGATAAAATCAAGGTGTAATGTACTCGAAAGGGGATCATGACTATGATCATCAGCAACGGCGGCAATTTTGCAGGGATTACGGCCGGCATCGCAGAGATTCCTTCCGCCCAGACTCCGAGGAAAGCTGTCATTGAGCAGAATGACTCCCAGACACGGACCGATGAAGAGGTCGTCCTTTCGGAGAAGGCACGGCAGCCCGTACAGAAAGAAACAAGCATATCTCGTGATATATCAATTCAGAAAGACAAGAGAACGGCTCTTTCTGAAAGCTCGTCGAGGCAGAGTAAGAAATCAACAGGAGAGGCTGTTGCAGAGAAAGGAGCAAGGTACACCAGCACCACTACAGGACAGACTTTCACCCTGTCAGGGTCTTCAAACGGCTCTCTTGCGATCTTTACCAATGAAGCCCCGGCAAAGAACACCGGAGAGCTGTCTGGCCGATTTTCCCCTGTAATGGCAATAGCGGCCAGACAGAAACTGGAGAATGTCATGAAAGAGTGTTCATGGCACGTATTTGGAGGCAATAACGGGGTAACACCCACAGGGAAGAACGGCCCAATCAAAGTACCCGACTGGGAGCAGGCAGAGCCGATGATGATATCGCTGGCAGCCGACCCTGCAAAAGGCGGCAAGATGACTCCTGGAAGCATTGAAGAGGCCGCTGTTGGAATATATGCAGGTCTTGCAGGGATTGCAGCACCGCCTGTATCACGGGAAGAGACAGGCGCCGCAGAGTTTGTTGACGGCAATTCTGTAAAATGGGATGTGAAAAGCCCCAAATCACCACCTCCAGGAGCAAAATGGAATTTTGATGCAGAGCATCAGCTTGTCAAGATCCGTCACGATCAGAGCAACGGAGAGATTGTGATGCTGAACCTTTCAGAGTGCAACGCCGCCGACACTCGTCAGCTTATCGCTCTGATCAACAGAGACATGACTGACAGAGAGCGGGAGAATATTGTGGTCCTCATAAGAAATGAGGCTCTCAAGTAATGAACACCCTCTTCGATATACGCCGTCTGTTGGAATCACACAAACGCTGGCTGGAGATGGATCCTTCCGGCGCTCGAATGGAACTTTACGGAGGAAATCTGAAGAATCTGGATCTGACAGGAGCAGTGCTTTCAGAGTCCATATTGAACGACACCGATCTGACAGGAGCCTGCCTTACCAGTGCGGATCTCTCAGGAGCAGAGCTGAACGGTTCAGTCTTTGATGATGCCGATCTGACAGGAGCAGTGCTGAGCAAGGCAAACCTTATAGGAGCCAGATTCCGGAACACGAAGCTCAGAAGCGTCAAGGCAATTCGATGCGACTTCAGCCGCGCCGATCTTCGTAATGCAGACATCAGCCACGCGGTGATGGATGGCTCACTTTTCGTGCAGTGCGATCTCAGGAACACATCACTGCAGGAGAGCTCTCTGGCCAGATGCCTCTTCGACAACGCCGCTCTTTACGGAATATCAGCCACCGGAGCTTCTTTCAATGATTCCAGGGGAAAAGATATTGATTACAGCCAGAACCGAGACGGCTCTGATCTCGGCGATCTGAAGATATAGAAGCCTTTCAGGCCGCGACCCTCTCTCCGATGCTCAAGCGGAATAAAACCTCTCCCTTTGAAGGATTTTGTCTGATTGTATGGAACATAGTTCGCTTCGCTCACAATTGGAATGATGGAATGTTGGAATACTGGAATACTGGAATAATGGGTAATGGGGAATTGGGAATTGGGAATTGGGAATTGGGAATTGGGGGATTGAAAAAACCTGACAATTGTGGTATAAATGTGAAACCATGGAGCGAAAGAATGAACTTAGTTCGCTTCGCTCACAATTGGAATAATGGAATGGTGGAATACTGGAGTATTGGGTTTAAGATTTAAGAGGAGAGACGGAGTTCCATGGTTTTTCTTCTTTCTTCAACCCATCATTCCACCATTCCAGTGTTCCATCATTCCCCCCTTGACGGGGACAGGCAAACGCGGTCGTTACAACGTTTCTATAGAAGTTCCGAGACATAAAGCTTCGAGTCTGGCAGGATGCAATCTCTCTTTATGTATTGTCAAGCAAAATGTTTGGTAAATTTCCATTTGAACTGAAGAAAGTTGCCTCTAACTCAATAGATGCAGCACAGAGCATTTCGAGGAATATTGCAGAAGGTTATTGTAGACGCAGCATAAAAGAATACCTGAACCACTTAAACATAGCTCTTGGTTCATGTGGAGAGCTTCATTCCTGCTATGAGAGCTGTAAGGAAGCAACTCAAATAACAGGTGAAGAATATGAGAGCATAGACGAATTGCACTACAAAGTTGAGAATGAGTTACTCAAGCTCATTGAATCTCTTCAAAAGAAACAAACAGAAAATAATTGGGAAGACAACTTTCGGGACAAATAGCAATGCTTCGTGTAATCCCTCATATCCGTTATCATATTGCAGCGATACTTGCCATTCATTGGGTTCAATTTGTGAACCAGTATAAAGAATGGATAAGACCAGTGGTATTTGAGAATATCCGTAAAATCCTGTCCTGCAGAACTCCTGTATTAGGATGTCATATCTACCAGTGTAACTGCTGTGGTCATACAGTGCTCATCCCTCATTCTTGTAAGAGTAGATTTTGTCCTACATGTGGAAAACATGCCACTGATGTATGGTCGAACCGTGTGTTGAATAATCTCCTTGATGTTCCCTATCACCATCTGATTTTGACAATTCCCTGGCAACTGAGGATAGTTATTATCATGAATCGCGAACTGGGCTTGAATCTTTTAGTCAGAGCAGCAAGTGAAGCGGTGCAAAAATGGAGCCGGGATGTCAAAGAAATGCGAATGGGCATTCTTATCGTTATTCACACCTTTGGATCGGATTTGAAATGGAACCCCCATATACACCTAATCGTGACTGGAGGAGGATTAAGTCTTGATGGAAAGCGCTGGATAGAGACAGATCGATGGAAGGGACAGTATTTAAGCCTGGCACGCAATGCTTTGAATAAACCTGAGCCTTCCGGGATTGAAGAGACCAATGTGACTTCCTGGCGAGAACGTCAATGTGAGTATACAGGTATAGATCCTCTGATTTGTCCTAATTGTGATCAACCATTGCTCTTTGTTGGTTATTTCTTTGGGGACTGGAATGAACTACAGTTTATCTTTGAAAAAGCAGGATGTGATCCCTCCATTCCTGAAATCTTATTACGACATGGATAGCTTTAATGTATTAATCGCGGCAAAAAATGGGGTTTATTTATTTGGGAGACTTGAATTTATGGAATACAATGTATGGCAACTTCTTGAAATTCACGCTCAGAACATCGTCGAAAAGCTCTTCTTAAACCCATTATTCCATCATTCCAGTATTCCATTATTCCAAACCGCGTGGTTACAACGATAGTGTAGAAATTCCGATACATTTACGTGATATTACCCCGGTGGCTCTCTTCACTTGACACAATTCAAGCCTGATGAGCCTTCCGGTTTTACACATTCCAGCACAAGGGGAGGGATTGTCACTGTCACTGCGATATCTGGCATTCCTTATGATATTCTGTTTACTCACAGCGGGAGGAGCACACGTTATGTCCAGGTCTTCAACAAGCCGCGCAATGTGGCCGCCCCGTGACTATCTTGTCTATTACGGCTCCTGGGGTCCACAGGAAGTGAAAAAGGCCCTGGCCTTCAACCTGATCATTCTGCATCCCGGACGGGATCTCGCCAACATCTCACCGGGACTCGTAAAAACACTGCAGAAAGGCAGAGATGAGAAAGGAGCGAGCGGCGACGATATAGCTGTTATAGCATATGTTTCGATTGGAGAGGATGAAGACGTGCCAAGAGGCCCGGGAGAGGCAGGTGTATCATTGCAGGGGCCTGTCTATTTCGACTCTCAGAAAGGCATCGTCAAAGAAGGGAAAAATTATCCGACACGCTATCTGGACGAGATAAGCGTGATCTTTGAACCGAAAAGTCCCTTTCTGAAGCCTCTTCCTGACAATGGGCTTCCGATTCGTCTTACAGGTGAAGGCAACTATTTAAAAAGGACTCCCTCCGGGATTCCAGATATGAAAAAGGGTCATGACGGGATTCCGGACGAAAACGGTGTCTGGGGAAGCTATTATGTAAATGCCGGCGACCTGCAGTGGCAGAATTCCATCTTGAAAAAGATGGAGACTCTGTCTACCGTGTATGGAGTAGACGGCTTCTTCCTGGATACGCTTGACACTGCCTCGCCCTGGGGCAATTATGGCTGGATGCAGAAAGACATGGCGCTTCTTGTAAGTCGAATCCGTGGGCACTTTCCCGGCAGCATCCTGATAGCCAACAGAGGGCTCTTCCTTCTGGAAAAGTACGCCGACATTGTGAGACCTGCCATAGATGGCGTTATGTTTGAGAGCTTTCTCACCGAATGGGACTGGACTGAAAGGACAGGGATAGAATCGCCATATATCACTTCCAATGCTGAGATATTCAATAACTATCTGCTTCCCAACGCAAAAAGGAGTGACGGCTTTCACATCTTCCTTCTCAACTACCTGGACAGCTCTCAGCCGGACTTTTATCAGTATCTGCTGGACCTTGAGAGTATGGTAGAAAAATATCCCTGCTCATCATACATCTCCACACCGGATCTGCAGAGCATCAAACCGCCGCCTTCCACCTATACTTCGCCTCACTTTCCTGATGCACTTCCGTCACTTCTAAACATATCTGCAGCGGTTAATCACACCGGCGCACTCTCTGTCACACTCACCGTCAAAAAAAGCAGCGTTTCTCTGCAGCCTGGCAGGGACTATTTCTTTGACATAAGACTGAAATCAGAGAAAGACAGTCATGAAATGCCTTACTTTCTGCACCGGATTGCCGTTGATTACAAATCGATGAAGATCGCATCGACTGGTAATACTGAAGAATATACTGTAACTGACTACTGCCTGCAGAAGGGAGCCAACTACACCGTAATGGCCCGCCTTATCGGCAACAATGCTGAATCTGCCACCAGACAGGTCACTGCCCGAATCAGCACGACTCATTTCCCTGCCCTGTCAGCGGTGCAGAATCTGAAAGCGGAGCCTGGTGACGGTTCAGTTATTCTGACCTGGAGCCCTGGCGAAGACAGTGCAGAGCCATCATGTTACAGAATTCTTTATGGCCGGTCGCCTTCATCACCTGACGTCGAAATGACAGTCAAAGAGCCCAGAGCAGCAGTGAAAGGCCTCACAGAAGGCAAAGAGTATTTTTTCACAGTGAGCGCTGTCAGTAAGGACGGCACTCCAGGTTTTGCATCGTGCCAGGTTTCGGCAGTGCCGGTTACAGGAGCTCTGCCGCCGCCGCCTGTGAAAACATCTGTCGAAGTTGAAGGCACCAGGATAGTGGTGTCCTGGGAGGCTTCAGATGACAGGGACATCTCAGCATACCAGGTCTTCTGCTTCCCTGTTACCTCAGGCGCTTCCATTGCATCACAGATGAGGATACCTCTGAAGGTCGGAAAGGAAGTCACCAGAGTCACCTTCGACTCTCTGAAGGCATCGACCAGGTACTGTGTGTTTGTAACATCATTGAGCTCAGGCAATATCGAAAGCGATCCCTGCGAGATACAAGGCATCATTACTGAAAGATACTGAGAAAGGAGCTTTTATGCAACAGGAACAGCAGAACAATATTAAACAACTGTCAATACTCATCGCTGAAGACAGCCGGACACAGGCTTTGAAACTGCGGCTTTTTCTCGAATCTGAGGGCTTCAATGTTATCCACGCCAATGATGGAAGAGAAGCCCTGGAATATCTCGGAACAGAGAAGCCCGATATGGTGATTAGCGATGTAATGATGCCGACCATGACCGGACTCGAGCTGTGCAGCGCCATCAAATCCAGAGATGAGCTGAAAGGGATCCCTGTCATACTGCTCACCACACTGACAGATCCTCAGGATGTAATGAAAGGACTGGAATCCGGCGCTGACAGCTACGCTATCAAACCCTTTGATCCGGATATTCTCCGCACCAGAATCGCCCAGTTCATTTCATCGAAAAAAGTCGACATCGTCCACACCAATGGTGAAAGCGCCGAAGTAGCATTTTCAGGCCGGTCATACAGAATCTCAGGAGGCCGAAGCCAGATCCTGAACTTCTTTCTCTCCAGCTATGATACTGTGATACAGAAGAACAGGGAGCTGGAGACGGCCAGAGACGACCTCAGAACAATGAACGAAGGTCTGGAGATAAAAGTACAGGAGCGCACCGCCGAGCTTATGGAGGAGATAAGGGAACGAAAACAGGCTCAGGAAGCAGCCAGAGCCCACTATGAGACATCCATGCGGACGTTCCAGCAGACGATCAGAGCGCTCGGCTCGGCTGTTGAAAAAAGGGATCCTTATACAGCAGGCCATCAGTACAGAGTGGCAGAGCTTTCATGCGCCATTGCAGGAGCAATGGACCTCCCTGTCGACCGAATCGAAGGGATTCATATGGCAGCAACAATACACGACCTGGGTAAGATACACATCCCTTCAGAGCTTCTGAATAAGCCCGGAGAGCTCAGCAACCTGGAATTCAGCATCATAAAGACACATACGGAAGTGGGTTACGACATCATCAAGTCAGTTGAGTTCCCCTGGCCAGTGGCAGATACAGTGCTTCATCATCATGAGAAGCTGGATGGAAGCGGATATCCGCACGGACTCAAAGGCGATCAGATAAGTCTTGAAGCGCGGATTCTATCTGTAGCCGATGTCATAGAAGCAATGAGCTCCCCCCGCCCTTACCGGGCCGGTCTGGGAATAGAAAAAGCTCTGGATGAGATCAGGAGAAACAGAGGCATCCAGTTCGACCCTGCTGTAGTTGACGCCTGTGTGGATCTCTTCGTGAACAGAGGGTTCAGATTTTCCCGAGACGGAGATATATGAATGGAAGCTGTATGACGAAGATCAGTACGCTCTCACATTCGGCAGAGTGGCTATATAAGCCTCCATGTGGGAAGTATCGTTATCAGCAAGAATCTTTACATCACTCAGATCTTTCTTTACATCCAGCACTGTGACAGAAGTGTTGGCTATGTGCGTCCTGTTTGCCTCTTTGAGACTCTGATCCAGAACCTTGCACAGTATCACCGAGATGGGGCCTCCGTGTGTAACCAGCACCACATTGGCGTCCTGCCGGTTCTCTTTTATTATCCTGTCGAGTGTGGAAAAAACCCTCTTCTCAACATCATCGACTGTCTCTCCGCCTGGAATCTTATTAGACACAGGATCTTTCATCCATTCGGAGATGAGAGGCTTGCCTTCAGCAGTGCGATACTGCTTCTCCACTTCGACTGGTGTCTTGTTTTCCCATTCGCCCATCTTCATTTCTTTAAGACCGGGCTCAGTGACCGGCTTCAGATTGAGCTTTGTGCCAATTGCATCGGCTGTATCCAGGCAGCGGGAAAGAGGGCTGGAGTATATGGCATCGAAGTGCTCCCCGGCCTTCTCAGCTTTTTCGAAGCGATCTGCCACCGCTCCGGCCTGAGACTTCCCGTTGGGGGTCAAAGGAGCATCCTGCTGCCCCTGAAACCGGGTTTCCCTGTTGTAAGTCGTCTCGCCGTGTCTTACAAGAAATATCTTCATAAAATACACTCCGTGAAGAGCAGTTGAAACTCCCCTTTTAATTATACTCATTCCACAGAAAAAATAAATTACAAAATTGTTAACATTTTGTAATTTATTCAACATCTTCACCAGGCTGACCGTGGATCGCCGGGATTTGACCGGGAGTGTCCCAGCTTTCTCCTGAGCTTTTCCTGGTCGAGAACCTGCGGGAGATCAGAACTGTATCAAGGATAATAGGGCTTATCAGGCGAATGCTTATATGTTGACACCGGGAATATACAAAATGCCGAAACAGCCGCTGTTTCGATTTCCACGGCTTTTTCACCGGTGTCGCTATCCTCCGTGTTAACAAGAAAGGAGTCATGCCGTGAAACCTTTTTCCGCTGTCATTACAGCAATCCTTATCATGATCTGCACCTCCTTCTCCTTCGGGGAATATAAAACTCCCCCCAGAGAGATAGTAAATGTAATTGATGCTCCTGTGCCTCCACCTTCCATAACCTCACCAGATGGAAGCTGGATCATCCCTGTCAAGATGAGGCTTTACCCTTCTGTAGCAATGCTTGCACGTCCCTGTGCGGCTCTGGCATCGCTCAGAATCGATACGGAGCATATATCACGGCAGCGCACCACCCAGTACTTCGGGCTGGAGCTGATTGAAGTGAAATCAGGATCTGTCACCAGGATAGAAACTCCTCAGAACAGGCTCATCGATCCCCCCTCATGGTCCTTTGACAGCAGACAGTTCGCATATACCGCCGAAAACGACAAGGGTCTGTCACTTCATGTATATGATGTATCATCAAAGAAGCAGAGAGACTTTCCGTCAATCCGCCTTTCGAATGTGCTGGGTAATTCCTTTCGCTGGCTCCCTGATAACAATCACCTTCTCGTTCGGCTCTGCGACGAGAGCATAACACTGCCGAAAGACAAAGGCTCATACATATCACCAAACATTGATGAAACATCGGGACGTGTTGCGAAACTGGTGACCTATCAGAATCTTCTGAAAAGCTTATACGACGAAAAGTGTTTTGAATACTACAGCCGTTCCCTGTTTGCCATTCTGGATATCAATACCGGCAAGGTAACCAGAATTGGAAAACCGGATCTATATCTGGATGGAACCATCTCACCGAATGGCCGGTATCTGCTGGTCAGCCGCCTTCTAAAACCTTACTCCTATAAAGTGCCATACTATGATTTTGCCCAATCTGTCGAGATCTGGGATCTGAAAGGCAAAGTAATTGCTTCTGTCGCGAAACTTCCTGTAATGGAAGAAGTACCGACTGACGGCGTTCCCACAGGCCCTCGCCAAGTGGACTGGCAGCCTCTGCACGGAGCCCGTCTTTACTGGCTTGAAGCCCTGGACGGCGGAGATCCGGTGAAGAAGGCGGATTTCCGGGACAGGATTATGTCGCAGAATGAGCCCTTCAAAGACTCACCGCAGGAGATCATGAAGATGCAGCACCGCTTTCGGAGCATACACTTTCTTCCGGAAAAAGACGAAGCAATACTGCAGGATTTTGATCGCGCAAGGGAATGGACGACCATCTCTTTTGTAAACCTGAGAAAAGGAGCAGCAGGAAAAAAACTTCTCTCTGAGAGGAATATCAAGGATGATTATCAGCACCCGGGCGACACTGTCAGGGAAGTGTACAACAACTCATGCTACTGCGCGGCTCGCGATGGTGATTTCCTGTATCTTTCAGGGAAAGGAGCATCTCCCAGGGGAGAGCATCCCTTCCTCGCAAAGATCAGCCTGTCAAATGGAGAAAAAACGGTTCTTTTCCAGTCAGAAGAACAAAATTACGAGACCTTTGAACGATTTTATCATCGTGACAGAGATAAGCTCATCATCAGGAGTGAATCGATTCAAAGCCCTCCGAATTACTTCCTTATCGATCTCAGAAAGAAGACCCGTGTCCAGCTCACTCATAACAGCGACCCGACACCTCAGCTTCGCAGATTTGCAAAGGAGCTGGTGAAGTATAAAAGAGCCGACGGGGTTGAGCTCTCAGGTACTCTTTATCTCCCGGCAGGGTACCAGGAAGGCACCAGGCTCCCTCTGCTGCTATGGGCATATCCTCTGGAATACACTGACAACTCGGTGGCAGGACAGGTAAGAGGCTCACCGCATCGCTTCACGTTCTTTCAGGGCTCCACACCGCTCTTTTTTCTGACCCAGGGATATGCTGTACTGCATAATGCCGCAATGCCTGTAGTAGGGAACCCTGAGACCAAGAACAACACCTTTGTAGAGCAGATTGTCTCATCAGCACAGGCGGCGATTGAATATCTTGATAGAAGAGGGATCATTGACAGAAAGAAAGTGGCTGTCGGGGGCCACAGTTATGGTGCTTTCATGACGGCAAACCTGCTTGCCCATTCAAGGCTTTTTGCAGCAGGAATTGCGCGGAGCGGCGCCTATAACAGAACGCTGACACCCTTCGGTTTTCAGAATGAGAGACGCTCTTTCTGGGAGGCTCCGGAAATATATATAAAGATGTCACCTTTTACATATGCCGACAAGATCAAAGATCCACTTCTCCTGATTCACGGCGACTCAGATGATAATTCGGGGACCTTCCCGATCCAGTCGGAACGACTTTATGATGCCATCAAGGGAACTGGAGGAACAGCCCGGCTCGTTATGCTGCCGTATGAAGGTCACGACTATAAATCACGCGAATCAGTGCTCCACGTCATAGCCGAGATGTTCGAGTGGGGTCAGCGCTTTGTAAAAAACAGGTAAGGGAGGTTGGATATCCACGGATATGGAAGTAAAAAACCAGCGAGGATGGTCCAATATCTGCGCACACGGAACTGTACACCCTGCCGAAGGTGAAGCAGCATCAATTCGAGAATACATTGATAAAAATATGCTATTCGGCCTGTCCAGGAGGTTTATATGAGATACAATCAGCTCTCTGTATTTATAATGATGATTCTGTTCCTGATAATGGCTTCCTGTGCCGCCTGTCCGGAGGAAAAGGATCGTTTCATAACCGTCTTTGAAGACAAGGAGTGCCAATTCACCGGAGTGGCAGTTTCACAGAGCGGCAGAATCTTCCTTTCATATCCGTACTGGCTGGAAGGACACAGGTATTCGGTGGTGGAGGTGCTCCCTGACGGGAAGACCAGGCCATTTCCCGATGAGAAGTGGAACAGCTGGAAAAAAGGGGAGGATGGAAAAGAAAAATTTGTCTGCGCCCAGGCAGTTAATATCGACTCCCAGGACTATCTCTGGGTTGTTGACCCTGCCAGCCCTGAAATGGCAGGCACTGTTCCAGGAGCGGTAAAACTGGTCAAGATCAACCTGAAAGGCGATAGAATAGAGCGCATATATTACCTGGACGAGAAGACAGCAGACAAATCAAGCTATATCAACGATATAGCAGTGGACACCAGACATCAGTGCGCCTATCTCACTGATTCTGCAGCAGGTGCCATCATCATGGTCAACCTCAGAGACGGCAAATCAAGAAAACTGCTGGACAGGCACAGCTCCACCATTGCAAACACAAGCTATGTATTCCGTATTGACGGCAGGGAACTGAGCAACGCCCAGGGTCCTGTCAAGATACACTCAGACGGCATAGCGCTTTCACCTGACGGGAAGTATCTCTACTACAAGCCCCTGACCGATATAAAGCTTTACCGCATCGAGACCAGGTATTTCTTTGACAGAAAGCTGAAACCGGGAAAGCTCTCTGATTATGTTCAGAGTCTTGGCGATGTCTGCACATCTGACGGGATAATAAGCGATTTGAAGGGGAACATCTACCTTGGAGATATTCCGTATAGAGAGATTGTAAAGTATAAGACTGACGGTACAACTGAGATCGTTCTGAAGGACAGTCGCCTCCTCTGGCCTGACAGCTATGCTCTCACAAAAGATGGATGGCTCTATATAACTTGTTCTCAGATTCATCTGATGCCCTGGTTCAACGAAGGAAAAGATCTCAGAACGACACCTTATCGTCTGTATAAGATAAAAATCTGACTATCGTGGGGAGGTCATGATGGCAAGAAACGCACTCGTCAAAGGATTATCGTATCTTATCGCACTCATCCTGGTATCCACGGCGTATATTCCGGCACTGTCGGGGGATATCTTTTCAGCAGCGGCTCAGGCAGACACGATGAAGCCCGGAGATATCTTCTCCGCTGCAGCAAAGGGTGATACAGTCAAGCTCAATGAGCTGATCAAAACTGATTCCAGTCTTATCAGAATTAAAGACAGCGGAGGAAGGACGGCACTTCACTATGCCTGCGAAAAAGACAGGAGAGACGCCGTCGTGCTTCTCATTCAGAAAGGCGCAGATATAAATGCCAAAGATAACGATGGAAGAACTCCACTGCATTATTCGGCAAGCGAAGGGCGCAGAGAAGCGGCATTACTGCTGCTCGAAAAAGGTGCAGCGATTAATGCAAAGGACAATAATGGGCTGACCCCATTGCATTGCGCCAGCCAGGAAGGCTATATCTATATGGTAGCTCTTCTGGTCGATGGCGGCGAGACTCAGCAGGGGCCGGGAGGATACCAGCAGGGGCCGGGTGGCCAGCAGGGGCCGGGAGGATACCAGCAGGGGCCGGGAGGATACCAGCAGCAGCCGGGTGGCCAGCAGCAGGGGCCGGGAGGATACCAGCAGCAGCAGGGAGGCCAGCAGGGGCCGGGAGGATACCAGCAGGGGCCGGGAGGATACCAGCAGCAGCAGGGAGGCCAGCGGCAGGGGCCGGGAGGATACCAGCAGCAGCAGGGAGGCCAGCGGCAGG
>Ga0302251_1000179_pt1 | contig 73556 bp, 84 predicted proteins | sample AAG_RA_Gln_MG_FD_193534 | JGI IMG/M metagenome (GOLD analysis project Ga0302251, IMG submission 193534) | Enriched activated sludge microbial communities from anaerobic digester in WTTP, New Holstein, Wisconsin, United States - AAG_RA_Gln | ecosystem: Engineered > Bioreactor > Anaerobic >... | reverse complement strand
GTGATCGCAAACATCGTCCGGGACCTCTCCGAGACCCCGCATATCGCGAACCTCATGAGCCTCCCCCACATGGCCGAGCTTGTCATCGATATGGTGGACGATGCGATTGATGCATACGAGACCGACAACCTCCGGCTCATCGAATCGTTCTCATCCCGCGACGATACCATCGACGCCCTCCGGCACTCGATCTTCCGGCAGGGTATCACCTACATGATGGAGGATCCGCGGACCATCTCACGGTGCACGCACTACATCATGGTTGCCCGGTACCTTGAACGGTGCGCCGACCATGCCTGCAAGATTGCGGAGAATGTCCAGTACATGGAGACCGGGGAGCGGGTGGAGATCCATTAGGCACGTAATGGAATCCGTGATTTCAGATCCCTGCACACCCTTTTCCGCAGGACAGAGATCAATACCCGATAATCAGTCTGGTTACCGCAAATGCAGCAAACCCGATCAGGGCACTGACAGGGATCGTGAGGATCCAAGCCCACATGATGGTCCGTGCCACTCCCCACTTCACCGTGCTCGTTCCCATGGTTGTCCCGACACCCATGATGGAGGTGCAGATGATATGGGTTGTGCTGACCGGGATCCCGGCAACCGAAGCGCCGATGATCGTTGAAGCCCCGGCCGTCTCGGCTGCAAACCCGTGCACCGGCCGGAGCTTGGTGATCTTGTACCCCATTGTCTTCACAATACGCCATCCTCCCGACAAGGTTCCAAGGGCAATTGCAGCATGGGCAATAAGGATAACCCATAGCGGGACCGGAAGATGGTTAGGATCGGCCGATGCGCCAAAGTACCCAATGGAGAAGAGGAGAGGGACAATAATTCCCATGGTCTTCTGCGCATCGTTGGTGCCGTGACTGAAGCTGTAGGCGGCCGCGGAAAAGAGCTGGAGGCGCTTGAAATGTGTCTCTGCGGAACATTTGTTTGCCTTCTTTGTGATGTTGAGGATGGCTGCCATGAAAAGGAATCCGCAGGCAAGGCCGATCAAGGGAGAAAGGACCATGAACAGGGCAACCTCCCCGACCGTTGTCCATTTTATCGCGGCAATCCCGGCCGCGGAGAGGCCGGCACCGGTCATGCCGCCAATGAGTGCGTGGGATGACGAGGTGGGAAGGCCGAAGAACCAGGTGATCAGGTTCCAGGATATCGCGCCCACCAGCGCACAGAGAATAATGTACGGGACAGCGGCCGTCTCAACAATGTTCAGCTGGATGATTCTGCTGATGGTGCTTGCCACTGCAACCCCGAACCCGAATGCGGCAATGAAGTTGAAGAAGGCAGCAAAGGCAACGGCACTGCGGGGAGAGAGCACTTTTGTGGAGACCACGGTCGAGATCGAGTTTGCAGAATCGTGGAAGCCGTTGGTGAAGTCAAAGAGCAGTGCAACGCCGATGATGAAAACGATCAGGCCCCACGTTGCTTCGATCATACCATAGTATCCCTTATCATGGCAGGGTATCGTTAAGCTGTCGGTGAGGTGGTGTTATGCCCTGGCCGGGAGGAAACATAAAACAGAAATGGCGGAGCGCAATAATGAAAAAAGGGGATTAATACCCGATTATGATCCGGATCCCCAGGAACGCAATGAACCCGATGAGGGCGCTGATGGGGATGGTGAGGATCCATGCCCACATGATGTTCCGGGCAACCCCCCACTTCACCGTGCTCGAACCCATGGTTGTCCCGACACCCATGATCGACGAGCAGATGATGTGGGTCGTGCTAACCGGAATGCCGGCAGCGGATGCGCCGAGGATCGTTGCTGCGCCCGCAGTTTCGGCAGCGAAGCCGTGCACCGGGCGGAGTTTCGTGATCTTGTAACCCATGGTCTTGACAATCCGCCAGCCCCCCGAGAGCGTGCCGAGGGCGATCGCTGAATAGGAAGCGAGGATTACCCACAGCGGCACCGGCAGGTTGTTGGGGTCTACCGATGCGCCGTAGTACCCGGCCGCAAAGAGGAGCGGCAGGATGATCCCCATGGTCTTCTGGGCATCGTTCGTGCCATGGCTGAAACTGTATGCGGCTGCAGAGCAGAGCTGGAGGCGTTTGAAGTAGGTCTCGGCCGACTGCTTGTTTGCTTTCCTCGTAATCCAGAGGACCGCTGCCATAAACAGGAATCCGCAGGCAAGACCGATGATAGGCGAAATGAACATGAAGGTTATCACCAGTTCAACTGTCGACCACTTGATCGCGGCAAAGCCCGCTGCAGATATCCCGGCCCCGGCAAGCCCGCCGATGAGGGCGTGGGACGAGGACGTGGGAAGGCCAAAGAACCACGTGATGATATTCCAGGTGATTGCCCCGATCAGGGCGCCCAGGATAATATAGGGAACAACTGCAGTCTCAACAAAGTCCAGGTGGATGATCTTGGAAACGGTGCTTGCAACCGCAACCCCAAACCCGAACGCCGCGATGAAGTTGAAGAACGCGGCAAAGACCACGGCTTTCCTTGGGGAGAGAACCTTTGTGGAGACAACCGTTGAGATCGAGTTCGCCGAATCGTGGAACCCGTTCGTGAAATCAAAGACCAGCGCTATCCCGATGATGATCAGGATCAGTTCCCATGTTGCTTCGATCAATCTGCCGCCACCTCACGTCTCCCGCTACCATCTCATGAGTGACGGATCGCAATATCGGACAGGACGTTTGCCACGTCCTCGCACCGGTCGGTCGCAGTCTCGAGATGTTCGTAGATGTCCTTGAGCTTGATGATCCTGATCGCATCGTTGGTCTTGAAAAGATCCGTGACCGCATGGGCGAGCACGTCATCGGCAACGTTCTCGAGCCGGTTCACCTCGATGCAGCGCTCCTCGACATAGCGGGGGTCCTTGATTGAGCGGATACCCTTGACTGCGCTCTCGATCTCGACAGTGGACATATGGATCAGCTTTGCCAGTTCCACCATGTGCGAGTCAGCGGATTCGATGCCGTAATACTGCATCTTCTCGGTTGCACCGTCAATAAAGTCCAGCACGTCGTCAAGGCTCGCGGCAAGCCGGGAGATCTCCTCGGGATCGAGCGGCGTGATGAAGGTGGTGTTCAGCTGGTTGTAGATATCGTGCGTCAGGAGATCGCCCTTGTGCTCCAGTTTCTCGATGGAGTGGCGCTTCTCCTTGACATTCGTGAAATCTTCCGTGAGGGCAACAAGCTGCCATGCAGCTTCCTTCACGATTCCTGCCTGTTTCTCGAACAGGTCGAAAAATACCTTGTCCTGGGGTATCAGCAATTCCCGCAAACCCATAACAAACCCGGTGGTAAATCGCCCGGAGATGATAAAAACATAGCGAAACGGGTTGTGGCTTATACAAATCCGAGGAAAAACCTGATAATGAAATACCCGGCCCAGGCAACAACCAGCGCAAGCGGTATCGTGATGACCCAGGCAGTCATCATCTCGCGGACCACCCGCCACTGCACGGCGCTCTTCCCCCGGGTTGCACCCACGCCGATGATCGCCCCGTTGATCGCGTGCGTTGACGAGACCGGGATGCCCGCGTGGGTGACGGAGACCAGGATCGCACTGCTGGCGGTTGCTGCACAGAATCCCTGGTAGGGCCGGATCTTCGTGATCTGCTTTGCCATCTTGTCTACCACCTGCCAGCCCCCAAAGCAGGTGCCAAGACCGATAGCAAGGGCGGAGGTGGCAACCACCCAGAACGGGACATCAAAGCTCAGGAGGATCCCGGACGAGACAAGCAGGGCTGTAATGACACCGACTGCGTGCTGGCCGTCATTTGCCCCGTGGGCGGTGGCCTGGACAAGGCAGGCAACAACATGGAGCGGCTGGAAGATCCGCTTCATCCGGTTTCTTCGGGAGTGCCGGAAGAGGTGGACGACAAGGAGGTCGAAGAAGAACGCTCCGGTAATCCCGATGATAGGGGAGATGAAGATGAAGAGGACGATGGCAAGGAGGCCGGAAATTTTAATGATACCTAGGAGCATCAGGAACGGAATGGCGAGGGCAGCACCGCAGATCGCCCCGAGCAGGACACCGAGGCGTACGTCCTCGTGAAATGATGCGACAAACAAACCAAGCAGGACTGCCCCGGCCGCACCCCCGATAAGGGCAGCGCCAATGACCCCCTCAACCTCGATCGCTGAGGGCAGGAGGATTGCTGACGGCCCCATTACCGCAATACCTGCCCCGAGAAGCCCTCCGACCATGGCATGGCTGCTTGAGATGGGGATGCCGGAACGGGTGGCTACGAAGACGAGGATGATCGCCGCCCCCATGGCGACAACGATCGAGAGCGGGGTAAGCCCGTCAGCATGGACGATGGCTGTGCCGATAGTGGCTGCAACGGCAGTCGTGAAGACGAACGGCCCTGCGATATTACAGAGCCCGGTATAGATGACGGCCTTGAAGGGTGAGAGGGCTTTTGTGGCCACAACCGTTGCAATGGAATGCGAAGCATCGTTGAGCCCGTTGACAAAATTGAGAGCCAGGGCCAGGATGATGCCGAAGAGGACGAGGGGCTCCATGACCGTCACGCGTGGGCCATCGCGATGTCGTGGATCACGTGCCCGACATCATTGCATTTCTCCATGACCTTCGCCATGCCCTCGTAGATATCCTTGAGCTTGATGATCATCAGGAGGTCCTGTGTCTTGAAGAGCTCGAGGATTGCCCGCGAGAGGAGCTCGGTCGAGAGGTTGTAGAGCCGGCTGATCTCGCGGGTATGGGTTTTTACCTCCTCGGCATTCTTCAGCGTCGAGAGGCTCTTTGTTGCATGCCCGATTTCAGTGCCCGCGAGCAGGATAAGATAGGAGTATTCCTTTAAGACATCGTTCGTCTCCGGGATCCCGTAGTTGCAGAGCTGGTGGGTGACCCAGTCGAGCCGGTCGAGAACATCATCAAGCACCGGGGCGAGCCGGGCGATCTCCTCTGGTTCGAGGGGGGTGATGAGCGACTCGTCCAGCTGCTCGAAAATCTTCCGGGTGATCTCGTCTGCATGGTGCTCGATCTGCCGCACTTTGTGGGCTTTCTCGGTTCCCCCGGGAAGCTCATGGGTGATCTCGTTGAACGTTGCGGCGGCCTCGCCGATTTTCTCGGTCATCTCCAGAAAGAGCGTAAAGAAGACCTTGTCTTCCGGCAGGATCAGGTCACGGATGCGCATAATCTCCGGTCGTACCCTTATTGCCGGACTATAAAAAAGTGAGTTCTCAGGATGCCTGTATGCCGGCAGCGGTCTGCCGCACAGGATTGTTCCCCACCGGCAGCCGGCCCTACAGGGATGGAGCCTCTTACTGCGAACCGGCTTTCCTCACTTCTTCCGGCGGGACCGTGATCTCGAACAGGGCACCTTTCCCGGGTACGCCGTTCTCCCGGATCGAGATCCCGGTGAACTCGAGGATCTCCCGCGAGAGGAAGAGGCCAAGGCCGGTGTTCCTGCCGAAGCCTTTCTCGAAGATTTTTGTCTTTTCGGCCTCGTCCACCCCCGCTCCGTCATCTTCGTACATGATGAGCAGCCCGCCATCGAGGGACCGCTCTGCGGAGATGGTGATTCGCTGGACATGTTTCCCGTGGCGGATGGAATTATCCGCCAGGTTCTCGAAGACCCGGGAGAAGAGCTGGTCGGCATAAACCTCGTACTGGAGATTGCGGGTCACAAGTTCGATGGACTCAGCCGAAAGGGCCTGCCGGAGCGGATCGATGACCGTGGCAAGGTCCTGCCAGCGGGGGGCCCTGACCCCGATGTCCTCGTACTGCTTGGTGAACGCTATCTGCCGCTGGATCGTCTGTGCGGCAGTTTTCGCTTTCCCGATATATTCAAGGACTTTTGCGTCATGGATCTCCATCCCCGCAAGCTCGATGTACCCATGGAGCGAGAGGATCTGGTTGTTGATGTCGTGCCGGGTCACGCTCGTCATGAGGTTGAGCTTCCGGTTGGCATTGGCAAGCGCCCTCTCCACCCGTCCCCGCTCGGCATTCTCTGTTGAGAGGTTCCGGTTTGCCAGCTGGAGGTCCTCGACTGCCGCCATCAGTTCCTCGTTTAAGGCCGTCATGTGCTCGTGCGCCTCCTGCAGCTCGGTGTTCTTTTTAATGGCAAACTCGTACGTGGAGAGGAGGATGTCGAGGATCCGTGACCGGCTGAACGTGATGGAATACGATTGCCCGTCAAGGATGTACTCAAACGTTTCCCGCTTCCCATCCGGGTCAGGTCTGTTTCTGGCGTCAAGTGCGGAGGAGATCCGGGTATGGACCTGCTCCGGGTCATAGGGTTTGACTATGAAGTTCTCTGCCCCGGCCACAAGTCCCTTCAGCACATCAGACGGGTCGTAGAGCTGGGTGACGAGGATGACCGGAATCCCTGCCGTTTGTGGATCTGCTTTGATCGCGTGGCAGAGCGCGTACCCGTCCATGCCCGGCATCACAATGTCGGTGAGCACGATGTCTGGAGGATTATTCCGGATCGCTGCCAGCGCTTCCTCTCCTGTGGCCGCTGCCATGACTCTTGCCCCCTCCAGTTCCAGGAGATGGCAGAGGTATTCGGCCTGGGTGCGGCTGTCCTCAACGACAACGATCCTCCTGCCGGAGAACCGGTTCTGGCCGGCCATGCTGGTAACTTCCCTCCTTGCGGTTGTATCGTTCCGCACCTGTCCTAAAAAAACCGGTCGGTGGGGATCAAATGCAGCTGATGCGACTGTTTCGCCCTCCCCTTTCTTATGTATTTCGAAATCGATCCCGGGAGAATCTTTCGGATCGCGGAAAAAATCGTGAGAATTATCTGGCATAATGCAAAAAGACGGGGGAAATGGAGAGATTACGGGAGAAGAAATGGACCGGGCGGGAATTGAACCCGCGGCCTCTTCCATGCCAAGGAAGCGATCTACCACTGATCTACCGGCCCGCTCCTATCTACTAGGTTGGCATAGGATAAAAGAATTGGTGAGTCAACTCCCGGCCCGGGCCCTGGTTCCCGCATCGTTTCCCGCCCCATAATACGGTATGTATTAGTGCATCGCCGCCAACCTTTCTTGAGGAAGGAAAGGATTCCATGGCTGTTACAACTCTTCTGCCGCCCAGTATCCCTCCGGGGAGGGGCTGATGCTTGGGATCATCGGGGGCACGAGCCTGCTCTTCTCAACGCTCCCGCAGTTAACAAAGAAGACGGTGGCAACGCCGTTTGGCACCGCCGACCTGCTCTGCGGCAGGGATCTTGTCATGCTGATGCGCCACCAGAACAGCCGCCCCCCGCACCGGATAAACTACCGGGCCAACCTTGCGGCCATGGCAATCGCAGGCGTCACCCGGATCGTTGCTTTCGGGTCATCGGGATCGCTGAAACGGGAGATCGCGCCCGGCTCGCTCCTGATCCCGACGGACTACGTAAGCATGACCGATATCCCTTCGATCCACGACCATGCGATCGAGCATGTCCGCCCCGAGCTCTCGGAAGACCTGGCAAAACAACTCAAAGACCTTGTCCCCACGGCACGGTACGGCGGGATCTATGTCCAGACGCGGGGGCCGCGGATCGAGACTGTTGCAGAGGTAGAAGCGCTTGCGAAGATCGCAGACGTTGTCGGGATGACGGTTGCGTCCGAGGCAACGCTTGCCCGCGAACTGGGGGTGGATTTTGCTGCACTTTGCACCATCGAGAACTATGCAAACGGCCTTGGCGAGGAAGTCCTGACATACGAGCATATGGTCAGCGTTTCGCGGCAGCACAAGGACAGGACAGAAGAGATTATGAACACAATCATTGCGCACATGAGCTGAATGGAGCGGGAAGATCAATGACTTCAGATGATATGGACGGGATATTCGGGAAGAATCACTCCCTGCTGATAACAAACGTTGTGGTGGACAACAAAACAGTCGACATCGTTATCGATGAGAAGGGCATCATCACCTCAGTCGGGGAGATGGCAGGAAAGGAGTGGAAGGGTGACGAGGACTTCTTAATTGACGGGAACGGGGCGCTCGCCCTCCCGGGGCTCGTCAACACGCACACCCATGCGGCGATGACACTCCTGCGGGGCTATGCTGACGACATGATCCTGCAGGACTGGCTCTCCCAGAAGATCTGGCCGCTTGAAGCCCACCTGAAACCTGAGGACATCTACTGGGGAACGAAACTTGCCTGCATCGAGATGATCCGCAGTGGAACCACCGCGTTCAACGACATGTACTTCATGATGGACCAGGCAGCAAAAGCTGTGGACGAGACCGGTATCCGGGCCGTCCTCTCCTACGGGTTTATCGATCTCTTCAATGCGGAGAAGCGGGAGGCCGAGTGCAAGGCCACTGAGAACCTGGCCTCGCACATCCGTTCCCTGAACAACCCCCGGATCACCGCGGCCGTCGGGCCGCATGCGATCTACACGGTTTCCCCCGAAGGCCTGAACTGGTGCGCCGGGTTTGCACAGGAGCAGAAGATCGGGATCCACATCCACCTCTCCGAAACCGAGAAGGAGGTGACCGACTGCGTTGCAGCACACGGCAAGCGCCCCGCTGCCCATCTCGATGCCTGCGGGATCCTCACGCCCCGGACCGTTGCTGCCCACTGCTGCTGGCTGGACGAGGCAGAGTGCAGCCTTCTCGGGAAGCGCGGCGCTTCAGCAGCCCACAACCCGGTCAGCAATATGAAGCTTGCAACCAACCGGGCCATGCCATACACTTCCCTGAGGGAAGCCGGTGCGAACCCCTGCCTAGGCACGGACGGGTGCGCTTCGAACAACAATCTCGACATGTTCGAGGAGATGAAGGTCGCAGCCCTTCTCCAGAAGTTTTTCTGGAACAATCCCACGGTCCTGCCGGCGCCGGAGGCTCTTGCGATGGCCTCGGCAAACGGGGCAAAGGCGCTCGGCCTCCCCACCGGCCGGCTCGCGGCCGGCGCCCCGGCCGACATCATCCTCGTCAGCAACCGGGACACCTGCAACATTCCGCTTCACAACGGGACCTCCAATCTCGTCTACTCCTGTAACGGCGGTTCGGTGGATACCACCATCTGTAACGGCCGTGTCCTGATGCTCGACCGGGGCATCCCGGACGAGGCATATGTGCTGAACGGGGCAGCAGAAGCCGCTCTCGCACTTGTTGAGCGGGCACGATCAGGGTAAGGAACCTTCCATGCGGGCATCATCTCCGTTTCCGCTGCGGGCCGGTGCCTGCCTCACCCTCATCCTTGTCCTCGCGCTCCTTTTTGCCGGGTGCACATCCTCCGGCACTCACTCCGGCCCGGTCCTCAACCAGAACACCACGGGCGACCTCAAGGCATATTTCCTGGATGTCGGTCAGGGGGACTCATCGGTCATTCTCTTCCGGGATAAGGTGATCCTGATCGATGCCGGTGACACGGACCGGGGCGACTCGGTTGTCCGTACCCTGCAGGATCTTGGTGTCAGGAAGATCGATCTCCTTGTGGCAACGCATCCGCACGCCGACCATATTGGCGGGATGCAGGCCGTGCTCGCACATTTCGAGGTCGGTAAAGTCCTCGATTCAGGTCACCCCACCTCATCGTCCCTGTACGAGAAGTTCCTGACAACGATTGACCGGAAACAGATCCCCTACTTCGTCGCGGAACGGGGCCAGACTATCGAGGTCGATCCCGCGCTCCGCATCCTTGTGCTCTCGCCTCCCGTGGAGTGGACTGGCGATGACCTCAACACGGGCAGCATCGTCCTCCGGATCTCGTACGGAACTGTGAATCTGCTTTACACCGGTGATGCAACAGCCCCCGCTGAGGAAGCACTGATAAAGACCGGTTATCCCCTTGATGCGCAGGTGATCAAGATCGGCCACCATGGGAGCTCGGGAGCAAGTTCGGCCGCGTTCCTTTCCTGTGTCAACCCGCAGGTCGCAGTCATCTCCCTGGCAAAGGACAATGATTACGGCCACCCACACAAGGAGACGCTCGAACGGCTGAACGCTGCAGGTCCCACGGTCTTCCGCACGGACACGGACGGGACGATCCGTGTGGAGAGCGACGGGAATACACTCTCGGTTACGACAGAGAAAGGCGATGCGGGCTTCTGGAATAAGGCAGTCACAACAACGTCCCCGGCCCCCGCGGCCACCAGCCCGGTAACCCCCCTGCCTACAATCTCCCTGAATATGACCGGACTCGTGCCGTCTATTCCTGCGAATGTCACAATCCCCGTAACGCTCCCGCCGGTCCAGATCGGCAATGCCTCCGGCGTATACATCAGCAGGGTGCAGTTCGATGCCCCGGGCGACGACCGGCAGAACCTGAACGGTGAATGGGTCACGGTGAGTAACCGCGGGGAAGAAGCAGTCCTGATTGCCGGCTGGACGATCTCCGACAAAACCGGCTCGGGCACATTCACCTTCCCGGCAGTCCTCCTTCTCCCGTCATCATCCGTCACGGTTTTTTCCGGGAGCGGCAGCATGAATGATACGGTGCTCTACATGGGCAGATCCGCCCCCCTCTGGGGCAACAGCGGCGATCTCGCGATCCTGCGGGATGGCAGGGGAACGATCATCGATACGCTGGCAGATGAGGCAGGGGCATGAAGGCAACGGTCGACCGGATCGAGGAAGGGATTGCAGTCCTTATTGACCGGGAGGATGATACCCGGCACATCAGCATCCCGGCCCCTCTCCTTCCCCCGGGCACCCGTGAGGGGGACATCCTCACGCTCACTTTAGCGTGTGACGAGGAAGCAACTGCCGCGGCACGGGCGCGGGTTGCCGGCCTGATAGAAAAACTCAGCAAGCGTTCCTGATCGCGGAGGGACGAGATCCTCTGGCGTAAAAAATCCGACAACGTTTTACCCTTTTGTTGACAAGACGGTACTATGAGTCATCACCACGAGGCATTCGAGCATCATGATCCCCCGCGGCACGATGAGACTTCGCGGGCATGCCGTATCTGTTCGGAGTCCTACGATCTGGGGAAAAATCCCTCGTTCCTTGGCATCTGCGAGACCTGCGGGTACAAGATCCTGATAGTACTTCTCGTTATCATGATATCGACGTCGTATATTGCATGGTTCGGCGTCATCTGATCCATTTTTCGTTATGCTATAGAGGATATCCCATGAAGATCGCCTTTGTTGTCTACGATAATCTCACCCTGCTCGACTTTGCCGGTGCCTACGACCCCCTGACCCGGCTGAAGACCATGGGTTTTGTTCCGGATCTCACGTACGAAATCTGTGCCCGGACGGAGAGTGTGAGGTCAACGGAAGGCGCCCGGCTTGGAGTTGACCGGTTTGCACCCGATCTTGCGGAATACGATTACGTGATCATTCCGGGCGGCGACGGCATCCAGCCGCTGATGAAAGACCCGGCATTCCTGAAATGGATCTTGGTGGCATCAGAAAAAACGACCGTCGCAGCACTCTGCGGAGGCTCACTCCTCCTCGGAGCTGCTGGCATGCTGAAAGGGAAGAAGGCGACAACGCACCCGCAGTTTGCGGGATTCCTGAAACACTTTGCAGGAGAGGTTGTCCCGGACCGGATCGTTGACGAAGGAAATATCATCACGGCCGGTGGGGTGACAGCAGCCATTGACCTCGGCCTCTATCTTTGCGAAGAGATCGCGGGCCCGGATGTTCGGGAGAAGATCCGGGTGCAGATGGACTACACCGGATACCACGTGCGCTAAACGGGGAAAGAGCCCGTACCGTTTACGGGAGAAATACCGGTTCCAGGGTGTATCTGAACGCACCGGCTTCTGAGGGTATGTCTGCCGTAAGCGTGAATGGCACGGTCTCATGGAACCCGACACGCCCGGCATAACCGTCAGCGGTGGCGAGTCGTTTCCCGGAAGTGTCATAAAATGTTGCCCGTACCGTGAGTTTGTCCATCGGAATGCTGCAGATGTTGCTGACATGGCCGGTGATCGTGATCTCGCGTATGTCCCCGTAGCTCATGCTGTGCGCAGAGTCGTCGATCCGGAAGAAGCAGTCCTTTGCATTGAGGTTCGCCGGTATCGCGGCCTGCGTTCCGGGTGTGGACCCGTTTGGGGAGGTGGTTGCGCACCCCGCAATGAAGACTGCTACCAGGGCGAGGAGCAGAAAAGCCGCAACGGGCAGGAAACGATGGGCGTTCATAGCATGCACCATGTCGTTGTCTCACAACAAAGGTTTTGCGGAGCAGTGGGGGGTGCAGGGAAGATACTAGAATCGCGGTACATACCTCACGAAAAAACAACAAAAAAGGAAAGAGATTACGCGGTCTTGATCTGAGCCGCTTCTTCGAGTCCGAGTACCTTGATCGACTCTTCACGCATCTTGAACTTCTGGATCTTGCCGGAGATCGTGATAGGGAACTCCTGCACGAACAGCACGTACCGTGGGATCTTATAGCGTGCGATCTTCCCGTTGCAGTAGTCCTTGACCTCCTGCTCGGTCATGGTCACGCCCGGCTTCAGCTTCACCCAGGCGCAGAGTTCCTCGCCATACTTGACATCCGGTACGCCGGTGATATAGACATCGGAGATCTTCTCGTGGTGGTGCAAGAACTCCTCGATCTCTCGTGGGTAGATGTTCTCACCGCCCCGGATGACCATGTCCTTGAGCCGGCCCACGATCTTGAAGTAACCCTCCTCATCAACAGTCCCGAGGTCGCCCGTGTGGTTCCAGCGGTCCTTGTCAAGTGTTGCATGGGTGGCCGCGGGATTGTTGTAATAGCACTTCATCACGCAGTAACCCCTCGCGCAGATCTCGCCGATCGCTCCCGTGGGGACGATCTTGCCGGTGTTGGGGTCGATGATCTTGAGCTCGGTGTGCGGGAAGGCACGGCCAACAGTCGTCACCCGGCGGTCGACCGGGTCCTTCGTGGTCGTCATCGTGACGCCGGGGCTTGTCTCGGTCTGGCCATACACGATCACGATCTCGCTCATGTGCATCTTGGTGTTTACCTCTTTCATCACTTCGATAGGGCAGGGTGAGCCGGCCATGATGCCGGTCCTGAGAGAGCGGAGGTCGTATTTTGTAAAGTCCGGGTGGGCGAGCTCAGCGATGAACATAGTCGGGACGCCATGGAGTGCCGTGCAGTGCTCCTTCTCGACGGTCTTCAAGACCTCTTCGGCATCGAATGCCGGTGCGGGCAGGACCATGGTCGAACCGTGGGTCACGCAGGCGAGGTTGGAGAGCACCATGCCGAAGCAGTGGTAGAACGGGACGGGGATGCAGAGCCGGTCCTTTTCGGTGAAACCCATTCCAGAGCCGATGATGTAACCGTTGTTGAGGACGTTGTGGTGCGTTAAGACAACCCCTTTCGGGAAGCCCGTGGTGCCGCTCGTGTACTGGATATTGATGGGGTCGTCAAAGGTGAGCCCCTCACCCCGCTCCTTGAGTTCGTCAACAGAGATCTCCTCGGACTTCCTGAGGAAGTCCCCCCAGGTGAACATGCCGTTGTACGGGATGTCCCCAAGGAAGATCGCGTGCTTTAAGAACGGGAACTTCTCGCTTGCAATCTTGCCGGGCTTGCATTCGTATGCCTCGGGGCAGGCCTCGTAGAACATCCCCACGTAGTCCGAGGTCTTGAACCGGCCCTGGACGATCAGGGTCTGGATCTCGGACTGCTTGAGCACGTACTCGAGCTCGTACGTCCGGTACGCCGGGTTGATGTTCACCATGATGGCGCCGATCTTGGAGGTGGCGAACTGGACAACCACCCACTCGGCATAGTTCATGGCCCAGATGCCGACGCGGTTGCCCTTCTCCACGCCAAGGCCCATCAGGGCCCGGGCTACGAGGTCGACCTGCTCAAGAAACTCCTTGTAGGTCCACCGGATATTCTGGTGCATGGACACAACCGCATCGGTGTCCGGGTATTTTGCCGCGATACTGTCGACCATCTCGCCGATGGTCATGCCCAGCAGGGGGACTGCTGATGTTCCGCACGTGTAACTGCCCTCGACCATTGCACCAGTACTGGGGCAGGGGATTTTATATGCGTGATGATCTGTCCCGGAAGTGGTGCACTGCCCGGTATGGCAAGGGAACAAAACTCTTAAGTTTATACAGTGCGATTTTATTGAGTCAGCATGGGGATACCGACCCTGCTGGTGTAAGGGGTTGTGGCCTAGCCCGGTATGGCGACGGGCTCCAGCGGTCTTTGCGTTCAACCGAGTGCTCAGATGATGAACAATGGGTCTACTGATACAAAGATGATGACCCGTTGGAGCACTGATGCGCATGTCGGAGAGACCCGTCGATCGTGAGTTCAAATCTCACCAACCCCACGTTTTCTCGTAAATGTTTTTTTAAAAGCGTGTGTGGTCTTTCTTACCGGGATCTGAAAATCCGTTCTGACGCTCTTACGACTTTTGGTCCATTTCCGATCCTTTATTTCTCCCGGCAGGCAAACTCTCTTCCATGCAGGCAGAACTGCACCTTGTTGACGCTTTTACGCATGCCCCGTTCCGCGGGAATGTTGCCGGCGTCTGCATCCCGGACGGCCCGGCTGACGATACGTGGATGCAGCAGGTGGCCGCCGAGCTGAAGCACTCGGAAACCGCGTTTCTCTTCCCGGAAGGATCGGGCTGGCGGTTGCGGTGGTTCACGCCCGTAAAGGAGATTGAGCTCTGCGGACATGCAACGCTTGCCGCTGCGTCCGTGCTGTACGAGACCGGCCGCGTGCCCGAAGGCAGGCAGGTTGTCTTTGAGACCCTCTCCGGCAAACTGACCGCCTGGCGGGAGGGCGACTGGATCAGCATGGATTTCCCGGCCGAGCCCCCGAAGACATCCATGGCAATTCCCGGTCTCGGGCAGGCGCTTGGCGTCGAGCCGCTCTATACCGGCCGGAACCGGTTCGACATCCTTGTCGAGCTCCCCCTTGCCGATGATGTATGCAGCCTTGAACCCGATATGGAGGCACTCTCCCTCATCAAGGCCCGGGGCATTATTGTTACGGCCGTATCCGACCTGCCGCACTTTGATTTCGTCTCGCGGTTCTTTGCGCCGGCCGTTGGCGTGTCCGAGGACCCGGTGACAGGATCGGCCCACTGCTGCCTTGCGCCGTACTGGGGTGAAAAGCTGGGAAAGACGGAGATGACCGGGTTCCAGTGCTCGGCCCGGGGCGGGTCAGTCCGGGTGAAGATCGCCGGGGACCGCATCATCCTCTCGGGCAATGCTGTGCAGGTCTTTTCGGGAAAACTCCTCGTTTGACCGGGGGTCTTTCATTTCGCTGAACAGGCCCCGGCCCGTTCCCCCCCCAGAGCTTTTATCACTCAGCGGTTCCAACAGGTAAGAAATCCATGGACCTCGTCACCCCCATCGTCATCGGAATCGCGCTCTCGATGGACTGTTTTGCCGTCTCGCTTGCCATCGGGACATCGACAAAGACAAACCTCCTGAACGCAGCGCTCATCATCGCATCCTGTTTTGGGATCTTCCAGGCGGGCATGACGCTCATCGGGTGGGCTGCCGGCACCGGGTTCACCGGCTATATCAGCGGGTACGATCACTGGCTGGCATTTCTCCTGCTTGCGATCATCGGTGCAAAGATGATTCATGAGGGGTTCGAAACAGAGGATGAGGACGAAGAAACGATCAAAGTAATCCGGTTCGTACCGGTCATGGTCCTCTCGTTTGCCACGAGCATCGATGCGCTCGCCGTCGGGGTATCGTTTGCATTTCTCCAGATGAGCGTACTTTTGCCCGCCCTCATCATCGGGACCGTGGCCTTCATCATATCCTTTGCCGGGGTAATGTCGGGCATGAAGCTCCAGTCCATTCTCGGCAAAAAGATCGAGATCGCTGGCGGCCTTATCCTCATTCTCATCGGCCTGAATATTCTGTTCACGCATCTGACCACAGGATAATCACGGCAGCCGGGTACCGTGACAGGGTTCGTACCGGTAATTTAAAATGGGTATACTACCAGTTTAACACCTAACATTCTTTAACAATCATCCGCCCCCCTTGCGCCAGCCCTGTCCCCATTGGGGGCGGGGGTGCGTGCGGTCGGGGCCGGCTCGTAACTTTATCATAGATTAACGGCAGATAATTAGCAACACGGAGAATTCCATGTATCTTGTCGGAGAAGCACTGATTGGCGATGGCGCGGAACTGGCGCACATCGATCTTTTAATGGGCGATAAGGAAGGTCCGATCGGCTCTGCGTTTGCAAACGCCGTATCGCAGCTCTCCATGGGGCACACCCCCCTGCTCGCCGTTGTACGCCCGAACCTCTTAACCAAGCCGGCCACGGTTGTCATCCCGAAGGTCACCCTGCGGGATATGTCCCAGGTCAACGAGATGTTCGGCCCGGTGCAGGCCGCGGTTGCAAAGGCTGTTGCGGACTGCGTTGAGGAGGATGTGTTCAAGGGGATCGATGTTGAGGAGACCGTCATCCTCGTTTCGGCATTCGTCCACCCGGATGCAGCGGACTACAACAAGATCTACCGGTACAACTACGGCGCAACCAAGCTCGCTATCCGCCGTGCACTGGACAAGTTCCCGGACACCAAGACGCTCGTCTTCGAGAAGGACCGTGCAGCACACGGTATCATGGGATTCAAGGTTACCCGGCTCTGGGACCCGCCGTATCTCCAGGTGGCAATGGACCTCGTGGACATGGGGAAGGTCGCCCAGGTCTTAAAGGAAGTGCCGCAGAACGACCACGTGATCATCGAAGCCGGCACCCCGCTCATCAAGAAGTTCGGCCTAGGCGTCATCGGCGAGATCCGGAAGCTCCGCCCCAATGCGTTCATCATCGCGGACATGAAGATCCTCGACACCGGCAACCTTGAGGCCCGCATGGCCGGCGATGCAACTGCTGACGCAGTGGTTGTCTCAGGCCAGGCCCCGGCCTCGACCATCGAGAAGGCAATCACCGAGGCGAAGAAGGTCGGCATCTACTCAATCATCGATATGCTGAATGTGCCAAACCCGGCAAAACTCGTGGCAAGCCTGAAAGTCAAGCCCGACATCGTGGAACTCCACCGTGCAATCGATGTCGAGGAAAGCGCCCACGCCTGGGGCGACATCCCGGCGATCAAGAAGGCAGCAGGCGGCAAGCTCCTGGTTGCAACTGCCGGCGGCATCCGTGTTGACGTTGTCAAGGACGCACTCAAGGCCGGTGCGGATATCCTTGTTGTCGGCCGTGCGATCACTGCCTCGAAGGATATCGGGCATGCAGCCGACGAGTTCTTAGACCAGCTGAACCGGGACGAGATTGACCAGTTCAGGGTTATGACGGATTTCTGAAAATAGAATTTTTTTTATTCATCGTTTTTCGAGTAATTTCTTAATACCGGGGAGGTTATCATATCAAATCTCGCCAGTATTCAAGTCTTATCATCCAAATAGTCTTACGTGTTTGCGAGCCTTCCCACCCCTTCGGGGTCGCTCGGCCGCCTATCGGGGCCTCGCTGGGCAACGGCCTGTACGCAAATTTGCGTACCGGTAAGTGAGTTGCGAAATGTCGAGACTTATCAGAGTCGAGACACGAGAAGAATGCATCAGCATTCTTCGAGCAAGTCGGCAGACCTTTTCCGCGTCTGGCTCATCTCATCCACAAAAGTTTCCCTTTTCGCAATCAAAGCCTGCTCAACTTTTTTCAATCAAGGTCCGGTTGATCCAAAACATTTTTTCAATCACGATCTCGATCGCGTTTGAAAAATTTTGAGCAAGGTCCGATTAAAAAATTTTAAACAGAGTCTGCTGAAAAAATTTCAATCAAGGTTTGATGAAAAAATTTTGAGCAAGGTCTGGTTGAAAAACCGGAACACTCATCGACGTGAGCCCCCATTCCTGTTTTCCTATTCATACAGATCCGTTTAACTTCTCACAACCAAGGTCTGCTGAAATTTTTTTGATCAAGGTCTGCTTAAAAAATTTCAATCAAAGTCCGGTTGATCCGGATCACAAAATCAATCACGATCGTGATCGCGTCCGAAAAATTTTGAGCAAGGTCCGGCAAAAAATTTTCACGCAAGGTCTGCATGGATCACCCGGGCACCAGCATCCCGCGAGGCCCCCGCATTCTGCCCTTGCCTGGTATCCTCCCCACAGAGAGCCACGAATCCGGTCCCGATACGGGCTCCGTTTCCCCGTTTTGGACAATTTTACAGGACAGTTTTGGCAAAATGCAGGAGTGTAATGCGGGCAGTCGCATCATTTCACCCCGTAGATTTATGGGACAATATGGGACAATTAGGGCAGAGGATAATTTTCCCCGAGGGATGTTGGGGGGTGGTATGCAACCGGGAACGTAGTGACGAAGGAGCAATTCTCTTCGTCAGAGGCTTCCCGAGCCCCACCTACTCATCCTCCACGCAGATTGTAGCACAATTGAAATACTTGCATTCAAAGTAATTTTTCCCCGAATACACGCAATTATTCATACAGGAATTGCATTTCTTCATCAGGTCCGAATTCGGCATATTCGCAGGGGGATGCCCGGACAGCGCCTTCTGCTGCGGCAGGTCAATGACATAATAGTGCGCCCCGGCAACAAATGCTCCGGCAATCGACAGGCAGACCATGAACAGTACAAGCCGGGCAAGCGGCGATTTTTCCATTACGGACATATTCAAAAACACCGTCACAAAACAATCGATGCTGTCCGGTTTATCTGACTGGTATATATTGACTATGATATTGAACTCCGGAAAGCCATTCATCATCCCTCCAGCAAGCGCTCATCACTCTGGATTGCACACATCCTCCGGCGTTTTTCCGCATCATTTATTACAGGAAAAAGATGCGATAATTGAGTCATGGCGAGCGGATCAGGAGACTCCGGAGTTGCCTGCATCCATGGTATGGCTCTTCCCGTTTTCGCGGTTTTTTTCTTTTACGCAGAGGGAAAGGAAAAATCGATGCGCGCAATGAATTTTTTATCCTCCTGATTGCAAAAACATTGAAATAGATCCAGATCCGGTTCAGCGTTTTGCATATAAACTCGTATCAGTTACCCGGCCCGTTCCGGGGATTTCGACGGGTATCGCACTTCCCAGAATACCATCAGATATCTCGTAATTTTCGGTAAAAGTCACAAATTCTTTTTGGATCGTGGCTATTTCTCTGTACGGCAATCGCAAAATTTAATATAGTATTATGGCGCATTCAGTGTATTAACTCATTACCTGCCTGAAATGAAAAAATATCAGAGGTGTGTGTGTGAATTTTAAAAATAATCATGAATATGCATTTACCGGGCTCGAAGCGGCCATCGTGCTGATTGCATTCATTGTTGTCGCGGCCGTCTTCGCGTATGTTATCCTGGGTTCAGGGTTTTTAACATCACAGAAAGCCGAGGAGACAGTACGCACGGGTGTAGGCCAGGCAATGTCCACCGTCCAGCAGTCCGGAGGGGTCAGCATCCAGGCAAATGCGGCAGGCACCGGCGTGCAAACGATCGAGTTCTACCTGCAGCTTGCTGCAAGCGGTACCGGCGCGGAGATGAGTGCCTTCGGGTACACGCTGTCAACATCCATGAACTCCACAACATATTCCGCAAACGACGTCACCTATACGTGGGTCAAGGAGGTCACTGCGGGCAACCACGGCACCCATACCGGCGTTCTTGCACCCAAGGAGATGGTCATGGTGTCGATTACAGTGCCCACCGACTATCAGACCGACCTTGGGTATGGTCAGAAGTTCACGGTTGAGGTCAAGCCGGCCCTTGGTGCATCGATCCCTGTTGCTGCAACCGTTCCTGGTGCGCTGAGCGGCAACAACTGGTACGATGTGGTCTGAAGATCCATCCTCTCCTTTTTTTGTGTTTTTCTGATCGTACTGAAAATCTCATCCTGTCTCCCGTGATGTGAAGAGAAAAAGCAGTCGCCCGTTTTTTTCCCTCTTCTTTCTGCTGAATGTCCCGGATTCATCAGATTCACAAGATCAGGGGTGCAACAGGTCCCCGGTCCTGATGCGTAAGAAGACGACCGTTTTTAAAAGACCGGAGCACTTTCATCGAATGCCTCAGTATCCTTCGCATCCCGCAGGACCGGCCTGCCTGAATAAGCCGGAGCCTCGCCACCCTCTCCTAAATTAATTACCCGACAGGCACAACCACTACAGCATGAGCACGGAGATCCCCTGGGACGATTCAAGGAAGGAATGGAAGCCGATCGACATGACCGTCACGTACAACGGGGACGGTGCATTCACTGCCACGACAGCGTCCGGTGCGATTGTCTTCCCGATGGAGGCCCCGGTCGGCATGGGCGGATCCGGGAAATTCCCCAATCCCATCCAGTACCTTGTCGGCTCGCTGGGTGGCTGCGTTGGCGTGAAGATCCTGCTCGCTCTTGGCGACAATGGGATCGTGCCATCAGGTATGGCCATCGCGATCCACGGGACCCGGAAGAGAACGATGCCCGCATTCTTCGATCACATCCACCTTACCATCGCGCTCAATACTGCCGGGGCGGACGATGCGATGATGAAGAATATCATCGACCAGACACTGACCCGGCTCTGCCCCATTGCCGCGATGTTCGCGGAAGTCGGGGAAGTGACCGCGGAGTGCCGGATCGTTAATTCCTGAATTGCTGTACGGGCCCGTGATGGTTCAGGAAAAATGGAGAATTAATATCCCATCCGCCAATTATCTGGTACAAGGAGATCTCAGAGGATGGACCCGATCAGCAAGGTGAATCTCGAACGGATCACAAACGGCATCTACGCGTTCACGATGACGCTGATGGTCAGGAACATCACGACGCCGGTAGCAGGGTCGATAACAAGCGATCTCACCTTTGTTCAATACCTTGTCTCGGTCCTCCTGGAGGTCATTGATTTCGGCGGCGCCTTCCTGATCCTCGGCATGTTCTGGCTCTTCTATTTCCAGATGTTCCACCGGATCAAAAACTTCGACTTCCGGTTCATCTACCTCCATCTCCTCTCGCTGATGATCGTGGTCTTTGTCCCCTTCACCCAGAGTTTTGCGTCCATGAGCGACGAGGTCCCGGCCTCGAACATTCTCTACCAGATCAACTACTTCGCCCTCTCCCTTGTCCTTGTCTGGCAGTGGCACCATGCCCGCACGCACAAGGAGCTCCTTGAACCGGCACTTGGGGAAGCTGAAGCATCGTTCCTGGCAAAGAAATTCCTCGTGCCCCTCGGTGTTGCGGTGCTCGGGATCCTGTTCGTGATCGCGGGGATCGGGTACATCGACATCCTGTACCTGCTGCCGTTTTTGATCCTACTGGTGTTTTTCCGGAACGGGCCGGTCAAGTGCGAAGGGAAGTAGAGTGTTCCAGTAGAATGAATGATTCAAAAGTACTTGCGTGTCAAACTGGTGGGGATTCCACCCCCTCCCCGCTAATGCGGGGAGTCGGCGCGACGCCTCGTCGGGTCGCGCCTGGGCAAGGGACGGTATGCAAATTCTCGTACAGGTAAGTGAGTAGCACAAAAGTCGGCAGACCTTTTGCGCGTGGAGCATCGTAATAAAAAAATCTTAAAAAAAGGAGAACAAATTACTGTGCAGATAAATAGGATTTAGCGACTGATCGAATTCGATCTTTCAGTTTGAACAGATCTGTAATGTTCTCGATGGGCTCTTTTGTTTCCTGCCTTTCGTTGTTGTCAAAAAGCGCGACATATTTTTGTTTTCCATCGAAATAAAAACGACAAATTGGCTTCCGGTTATTATCATCGAATAAAATTGCACAGTAACTTTTTGCATCACGCATTACAATTTTCGAAGGATCAACAATATCGTGAAGTATTGCTTTGACAAAGTAGTATCCCTCCCACTCATCTTCTGTTGTGATTATTCCGTCTGTTTTCGAATTAATTTCTGGAGTTTGTGTTAATGAAAGGACCTCTTCATTTGGGACAATAGCCGGTTTAGGTTGCATTGCTGATTTCAAACGCTCATTGATCTTTTCAGATAAGAACTGGTCAAGTGAGTCTTTTGTTATTGTAGTAAACTGATCAATTGCCTTTTGCGTCAATTTTTTCTTATACACTTTTTGAGCAAAGAATCTCACAAAATCATCCGAAGGATCTGAGAATTCCTTGTCTGCAACCTGCATGATTTCCCTCGTGTATTTTAACCGGGAGGCATCATCATACAGATTATCAAGGTCAAGGGAATGTTTTGCATATTTTTTCAATTGTTCAATCAGTTGTTCATCAAGGTTTGAGAGATCAATTTCCAGAAATGGTTTGATATCCATCACATTTTTTTCTTCAATGTCAGTATAGAACTGATAAATCAGGCCATTCGTGAGTATTCCAACTTTTGCAGGTGTTGTTGAAAAATACCGGTATAGTTGTGATGCTTGTTGCTCTCTCAAATTTGAATTGACGGGCTTACATTCAATCAGAATTATCGGCTCGCCATCTTTCATCAATGCATAGTCGACTTTCTCTCCTTTTTTTATGCCGACATCCGCTATATATTCCGGATTTACTTCATTTGGATCAAAAACGTTGTACCCCAGAATCTGTATGAATGGCATGATGAGTGCATTTTTAGTACCCTCTTCAGTCTGAATTTGCTCTTTGATTTTTGTGATATTTTTTGCATGAGTTTTTATTTGATCAATGAAGTCCATGGTGTAAAAGGAGTAAGTTGTGATATATACGCGTTCTGTTTTATTCGAGTGAAAATACTTGAAAAGAAATATTGTCTCACTGCATAAGTGTCAATCGCAACGCACTTAAATTATAAAACAAATTTAATATGCTTATGCCCCGCGGCAAACGTCCTCTTGCAGCCATCGCAGATGCACAACAATTCGCAGAAACGATGGGCTACCAGTGGCAAGAGAATACGGACCATCCGGATCTCGGCTACGATCTTTTTGTGTTTAAACCGGGCAACGCGTTTCTTCTCAGGGTGCGGGTGATCCGGAACCACATCAACCCGGACGATTTCTACGAAGACCTGCTCAAAGCGGAACTTGCTGAAGTCCGTGGCCTGCCGTTCCCGAAATGGATGCCCCGCGAGATCTGGCTCCGGACGCAGCACGAACGGACGTTCCGCCGGCTCAGGATCTACGATGTGGCGGTTGGCGAGATCGGGTTCTGGGAACCGGACGGGTATGTCAACCGGCATGCCCGGGACTGATCCGCGTTCATGGCAGGTATCCCTCCTCCCGCCGGAAAAAGGGGGGCGGGGAGTGTCTCTCTCGTGGACTGTGCTCTCCGACGGAGAATCTACGGGCAGTTTTCCGGAAAAAATTCGGCAGTGGAAATGGTGCCAACGCCCGACAAAAATCTTGTAGTAATCGCTTTTTTCGGTAAAATAATCGGTTTCCTGCGAATAAAACCGTGCTCTTTATTCGCGTTAGAATTTGCGCAAAAAAATCATGACCTGCACTTTTTTTGCGAAACCCGGGGCCAGCCGGCGCCTGCTATGGACGAATTTTAACCCTGCTCCTGCTGGGTGGAGAAAGGACGTTTTTACAATCAGAAAATACCGGTGATTTACCGACAGGACCATGCCCTGTGGCAAGGGATGGCACCCTGAGGGGGAATATCCCTGCCCTGATTCACGAGGCTCCGTCGTAAGTGGGTCTTCGGATCTGCCCGTGCTCGTTATTCCGGCTTTCCTGCACGGATCTCATCAATGAACGCGAGCAGCCTCGCATGGTATTCTTCGGCAAGGACAAGAGCCTGCATTGAAACATTGCAGGAGCAGTTCGCGAGTGCAAGGGTGCGGAGTTCTTCGCTGTGCGGGGCGTCCTGCCCGTAGATCCGGTCCACCGCCTGCCATGTCTTCGAGCACCAGCGGATGAAGTCGTAATAGTCAAGGCCGCCGGCCCCGTCTCTTTTCACCGCGTTCAGTGCCTCGATCCGCTCCTCTAGTACGAGCACGGCATCTTCCGGTGCACCGTGTATCGTCACCATGTCATCAAAAAAATCAGGCAGTCCCGAACTTTTGTTCAAGCCGCATGATGTAGTAGACAACGGCAAGCATGAAGAAGCCGATCGCCATCAGGGCGATTCCCTGGATGTCGTCTCCAATGGGCGGCATAACAATGACCCAGATGCTGGCAACGATGACACAGAGAGCAAGGACAACCGATCCGTACCTGACAAGCTGGTTTGTTTCCATGGATAATCCTGAAATGTACGAATGATATCCGGTTTAATAAAGGGATCCATTTTTCCCGACCCTTTCGCTCACCCCCGGTGCGAGTGCCTTTTCCGCACCGCTCACGAAGGTGTCGACACGCTGCGCATCCAGCGTATCGAATGCTGAGATCCGGGCGATCTGGTAGGTCCGGCTGATGGTAATGTGGAGGATCAGGGAGGCTGATCCGACCCGGACTGTCCGGTACAGGGTACGGGCATCTGACTTCGGGAGGCGACAGAGGATCTCCTCAATATCCGGTGGCAGGAATGCTTCGAGACCGGCACCATTGCCGTACTTCACCAGAAGATCAATTGCGGCCTCGTTGAAGTACGTGATCTGACCGCTTTTATCCACCTCAACCACCGGGTTGAGTTCCAAGTGCGGCATCCGCGAGAGGTGCTCGAGTTCGCGGGTGATTGCAAGCCGCCTGGTGATATCCGTTATTGTAACCATCCGGCTGAAGAGTGGATTTTTCGTATTGAGCGTTGCCATCTGGATCCTGCAGTCCATGGGCGCCCCTGATTTCCTGACCAGCCGCGTCCCAATGCTTGACTGGCCATGGTCTTTTAAATCGGAGAAGATCTGTTCACCGGTATGCTGGTAATCTTCTTCACTTTTATAGAGGTTCCGCACGGTCATTCCGATCAGCTCGGAAGAATCATACTCCAGCATCTGTGCGAGCGATTCATTGACCCACTGGAGGGTCCGGTTCTTCACGAGCGCGATACCGAACGGGGATGCTGCAAGGATGGCACCGAGAACCTCGTTCCTCTCTACGATGGCTGCAGCAGTACGCCGGCGTTCGACTGCTCGTTGGATCTTGTGAGCCAGCTCGACGAATTGGGCCTTCTGGTCACCGCCTTTCTGAACGTAAAAGTCGGCTCCTTCATTCAGTGCCTGGATCACCACCTCCTCGCGGCTGCGGCCCGTGAAGAGGATGAAGGGCAGGGCAGGCAATTCTTTTCGCACGTCTCTTAAGAGATCGATCCCGTCTTTTCCGGGCATCTGGTAGTCGGAGACAACGATGTCATAGGATTTTTCCCGGATTTTTGCCAGCGCCTCATCGGCAGATCCGGCAGCTTCTGTTGAGAAATGATTCATCTCAAGGAAACGGCAGGCGAGCTCAGCAAGGCAGGGTTCATCGTCAACGATGAGAACTGTAATGGTTTTTTTCAGATTTGAGATGCTTGGGTGCGTCATATGGTGGTAATGTACTTCCACCATGTCATATAAAAAGTACAAACATTTGTTCCCGGTTCTGCCCGGGCCGTTATTCTTATGTATTTTTTCACCGTTCACTCATCAGGGAGTACATTTTGTGACTGCCAGCCGCTTTTACAACGAGAAGATCGAGACCCTGCCACGGTCCGACCTTGATGCCCTGATTGATGAACGGGTGAAGTACACGGTCAGCTATGCAAATGAGCACTCGCCGTTCTACCGTACCTGGTTCCGCGAACACAAAATCAACCCGAAGAGCATCCATGAACACGAAGATCTCAGGGAGCTTCCGATCATCTCCGGTAGCGCTGTCCGGGCAAACCAGCCGCCGAACCGGCCGGACTACGGCTTCCTCTCCGCAAGCCCGCAGGATATCTTCACGATACACGAGACGAGCGGGACGAGCGGCGTTCCCAAGAGTTTCTTCCTCTGCTGGGAGGAATGGGAGCGGCTGGCCGAGAAATACGCCCGCATCTTTACCTCGCAGGGATTTACCCGGGGCGACCGGATGGTGATCTGCGCTTCGTACGGCATGAACGTGGGTGCGAACACGATGACGCTTGCAGCCCGGGACCTTGGGATGACGGTCGTCCCATACGGCAAGTGCACCTTCCCGCTCCGCGTCATCACAAACTACCGGCCCACCGGGATCGTGGGCAGCGTCTTCAAGCTGATCCGGCTCGCCCGGCAGATGGAAGCTGAAGGCCTGAACCCTCAGGAGTCCGGGGTGACAAAACTCATCGCGGGCGGCGAGGCGTTTGCAGATGAGTCGCGGGCATACCTTGCCGAACTCTGGGGCTGCGATGTCTATAACACGTACGGCAGCACCGAAGGGTCGATGTGCGGGGAGTGCACGGCAAGGCAGGGGCTCCATGTTCCCGAAGACCTTGTCCACATGGACCTCTACGACCCGCAGCTGAAGGATTTCGTGAAGGAAGGCGAGTGCGGGCGGATCGTGCTCACGACGCTGCTGCCGGTCGGGGCGAAGTGCGGGACGCTTCTCATCAACTACGACACCGATGACACGACCGTTGTCACCAGCCGGGAAAAGTGTGCCTGTGGCCGCACGCACATGCGGATCTACACACCGCAGCGGGAGGCGGAGACGTTCTGGGCCCACGGCACGCCAATGAACCGGGTGGACGTGGAACGCGGCGTGTTCCAGCGCGAGAACATGGAGTATCTCACGGGGGAGTACGAGGCGTTCCTGTACGCGGGCGATGACCGGGAGAAGACCCTGCTCCGCGTGAGCATGGAATGCAACGATCTCTCTGCCTGCGACCGCGAGGGGATTGCAGAACGGTTCAGGAAGTCGTTCTATTCGTGGAAACCGGCGCTCCAAAAGAAGCAGGAGGAAAACCTGTTTGAGATCGGGTTCAACTTTGTTCCGCCAAAAGGCCTCGAACTCTCCCGCCTGCCCGGCCGGCCGAAACGGTTTGTTGACCGAAGGTAACCTGTGGCCGCAACAGGTTCGTGGCACGAACTAAACCCATAAATCAGAAAACCGGAAATGAATGGTTATGGAACTCATCAGCCGGATCTCTCTCAAATCGCCAGTAACCCTGATTGCCATTGTGCTCGCCTCCATTATTGCCGGGAGCATTGGATCACTGGTCACGATCACGGGCCCCGGGTCATGGTTCTCCCTGCTGGTCAAACCCGTGTTCCAGCCCCCGAACTGGATCTTCGGCCCCATGTGGACCCTGCTCTTCATCCTGATGGGTATTGCAGCATATCTTATCTGGGAGCGGGGCATTGAAAAGCCGGAAGTCCGGTTCGCCCTCCTGGTATTCTGCATCCAGTTCGTCTTCAACATCTTCTGGTCGCTCCTCTTCTTTGGCATGCAGTCCCCGCTTCTCGGGCTCCTTGACATTATCATTCTCTGGTGGCTGATCCTGGCAACCATCGTGACGTTTTACCGTGTGCGGAAGAGTGCGGCGTACTTCCTCATCCCTTACATCGCGTGGGTGAGCTTTGCAACCATTCTGAATGCCACGATTGTACTGCTGAACCCGTAAACACGAGGGAGCATCTCTCATACCATCATGCGGATCGGGTATCCCTGTATCAACCGGAGTATCGGGTGCAGTGCCAACAAAACGTTCCGGCTGGCATCCTACTCCGAGAGGCGGCTGATCGAAACCGTTGCGGAAAACCTCGCATGCCTGAAACGGATCCTTTCATGGAATGCAGAGCACGATATCCTGTTCTTCCGTATCACATCGGACCTGGTCCCGTTCGCGTCCCACCCGGTCTGCACCTTCCCCTGGCAGGAACACTTCAAAAACGAGCTTGCAGAGATCGGGGAATTCATCCGGAACAACGGAATCCGGATCTCGATGCATCCGGACCAGTTCATTATCCTCAATGCTCCGAATAAGGATGTGGTGGACCGGAGCATCTCTGAGCTCACGTACCACGCGGGCGTCCTGGACGCGATGGGTCAGGACACAACCGCCAAGATCCAGCTCCATGTCGGCGGGGTGTACGGCGACAAGGGAGCAAGTCTTACCCGGTTTTCCCGGACATATGAACAGCTCGATCCGGCAATCCGCCGGCGTATTGTCATCGAGAATGATGACAACCGGTTCACTGCGGCAGACTGCCTTTCTGTCCATGAAGAAACCGGCATTCCGGTCCTGTTCGATACCTTTCATCATGCCTGCAACAATGCGGGAGATGTGATGGAAGAAGCCCTGCAGCTGACCGGGAAAACCTGGAAGAAACCTGATGGGATCCCGATGGTGGACTACAGCTCGCAGCACCCGGACAAACGCACGGGCAGCCATGCCGACCATATCGACCCGGCAGATTTCTCCGCGTTCCTTGAGCGCTCCCGACTATTTGATCGCGACATCATGCTGGAGATCAAGGACAAGGAGGCGAGTGCCCTCATTGCCTGCGATCTTGCCCGGAACGATTCGCGGTTCAGTCCCTGACGGGACAACGGAAGAAATACTGTTGTCAGGATTACCTGTTCACAAAAGGCGAACTGTGCTGAACGCGTGAGAGTCTGCAAGAGAGAAATTCCAAAAAAACAAATCCAAAAATAAGGTGTAGTGTTGTGTGCCAAGATTACTTCTTCTTAGCTGCCGCCTTCTTTGCTGGGGCCTTCTTTGCCGGCGTCTTCTTAGCTGCCGCCTTCTTTGCTGCTGCCATGTTGGTATCCACCTCCTACCGGAAAGGGTTATATTTTTTGTTATTTTGCCCGCTAATAAATATTTTGGTCGCAATGGGTTTTTTGGGCCTAGAATCAGTATAAATGAGCACTTTTACCCAGAAAAAACAGGTCATTTCTCCAAAAAAAGAGCATATCAGAGTAATACATCAGAAATTACGCAAACCTTTGCACAGGGCTCCGTTTTGCAATCAGCGGCCTTATGAACGATTCAGGGGACAGGAAAACGACCGGTTTCACGGGGAGGAACGCGCATTTTGTGGGTGCGGGATGCCGCATTTTTGAATCGGGAGCCGCAGGGGGCCCGCAAAAAACTTCTGGGGGCAACCTTTATTCCGCTCAAGAGCAACGCTACTCCTATGAAGAAACAGTTCATCCTGGGCCTCATCGGGGGAATTTGTGGTATCCTCATCGCCGGGTACGTGATCCTCTCGGCAGTGAGCAGCGAGCAGACTCTCTCCGGGGTCCAGACCGCGTTGTTCTCCAGCCTCGGCCTGATGGGCGCCGCCATCGCCAACAAGGAGACGCGGTTTGCCGGGTGGATGCTTGTCTTCGCCGCGGTATTTATCACCCTCTCCGTCCCGATTGCCGGGTCATTGAACCTCCTCTTCCTCTACATGCCGGCCGTCATCGTCCTCGGCATTGCCGGGGTGCTCTGTTTCCTGGAACCGGAAGAGATCCGGGAAGAAGAACCGGAATAATCCTTTTTTTCGTACATAACGAAATTTGGAAATCCGGTTCTGCTGTTTTTGCAGAATCTTAAAAATCCTGAAAAAAGATCTGCAATATTTTTAGGGACAGTTCATTTCTGTACTTCAAGCGGGGGAATCGTTTCAGTAACGGTATCCTTAAGGATCCGCGTCACCACAACGGTGCCAGCACAGAGAACAATGGTGAGAAGGGCCGTATGGGAAAGGAGTGCGAGATAAATATCCTGCCCGGTCTCCTGGTAGGCGTTGATGCCGTAGAAGAAGGCGGACGCGATCACGAGCCCTGCTGCGATCAGGCTTGCCCGCGATGCCGTGAACATCCGGCTCCGGATGTCCGGGAAGATCAAAAGCCCGAAGAACCCGAGCACGCCGAAGACGAACGCTGCAAAGAGGAGGATCCAGATAGCGATGTCGAACAGGAATGAACTCATGCCCTGGCACCCCCGGTGAACTGTGCTGCTGCGATGAGGATGGCAAAACAGAAGAGCGAGAGGACGACAGCGATGTCGAGGACAAGGAGCGTTCCCTGCGAGATGCTGAGTGTGAGGCCGGCTGCGGACCCGATTGTGACTGCGACAAGCGCTGCGAGGAACCGGTCATTCCTGCTCTTTGTGCGGACAACGCGGAAGATCGCCCCCAGCAGGAGGAGAACAAGGCAGGCTGAGGCAAGAAGCCAGGTATCGATCATATCTGCTGTAAAGATGGGGAAGGAGGGTATTTATCAATGCCCCCGTTTTTTGTCCGTCTCGTGGATTTTTATTCCCGCAGAACGTATGATGAGAGAGAAATGCGTCCTTCATACCTTGGCAGGATCCTGCTCCGCTGGTGCGATACTTGCCACACACCGGTCATGGCAAAGCGCTGCGCCTGTGGTGCTGAAACCCGCGAGGTCCCGGTCACCCCGCCGGGCGATGCACGGCCGGCGTTTCCGGAAGATGTTGCACTCATCAACAGGATCTATACCGATCATTTCGGCGCCCCGCTTATCCCTGAAGGGCATCTTGCTCTGTTGAACAAGGTTCCCGACCAGGACCGGATGGAAGAGGTGATCGCCGGTGGCGGTGTTGCGGGCATCATCCGGTACTTCCCGGACAAGCGCACATGGGAACCGGTGCCCCGGCCCGCGGCCTGCAACCTGTTCACGCCCACGAAACGCGTTGTTGTCGTGAGCGACGATGCCGTCCCGTTCATCCGCGACCAGGGCATGAGCGTGCTCCGGCCCGGGATGGTCTCGATTGATGATTCGGTCCGGGCCGGGGACGAGGTTTTCATCCTGGCCCCTGACGGTACCTGCATCGGGGTCGGGAGGGCAAAGGTGGATGCAGGTGCGGCCCGGGCCATGGAGAAAGGCTCCATTGTCCGGACACGGCGGAACATAGCCTCGCAGATCGTGCCCGGCAGGGCCAGCTGGGATGATGCGGTGCGGGCCAATACCCGTGTGCTTGCGGATGCAGAGGCAGAAGCAGTTGCATTTGTGAAGTCCGTCACGGAGAGGAACCCCGGTCTTGTGGCAAACGTCTCCTACTCCGGGGGTAAGGACAGCCTTGCTACCCTGCTCGTGGTGACAAAGGCGATCGGGAAGGTCCCGCTGCTCTTTGCCGATACAGGTCTTGAGTTCCCGGAAACCTACGAGAATGTCCGCGAAGTGTCGGAGAAGTACGGCCTTGAGGTGATCCGGACCGATGGCAACAACACGTTCTGGGAGACCTTTGCACGGCAGGGCCCGCCGGCGGTTAATGCCCGCTGGTGCTGCCGGGTCTGCAAGCTGACACCGGTCCTGGATCTGATCCGGGAGAAGTGGGGCGAATGTCTCTCGTTCATCGGCCAGCGGCGCTACGAGTCCGCAACCCGGGCGCAGAGCGACCGGGTCTGGCGGAACCGGAACGTAAAAGTGCAGCTCTCGGCAGCCCCGATCCACAACTGGACCGCCATGCATGTCTGGCTGTACATCTGGCGCGAGGAGGCGCCGTACAATGCCCTGTACGGGCACCGGCTGGACCGGATCGGTTGCTTCATGTGCCCGTCAAGCGATATGGCATTACTGCATATGATTGCCGGAGATTACCCGGATCTCTGGCAGGGTTGGACGGAAAAACTGGGTGAATGGCAGCAGGCACAGGGACTTCCTGCAGCATGGATAACGGACGGGCGATGGAGATTAAAAGAAGGCAGGGCGGAGGACAATGACGCAGATAGCCATTATTGATTACGGTGTCGGCAACCTGCGGAGTGTCATGCGGGGGCTGGAGAAGGCCGGGGCATCTGTCCTTGTCACGTGCAATCCCGGGGAGATCGCGGCTGCGGACGGGCTGGTCCTCCCGGGTGTCGGTGCGTTCCGCGAGGCAATGGAGAAACTCGGCGCCCTGCAGGAGGCAGTCGTCTCCTCCTCACGGGAAGTCCCGCTGCTGGGGATCTGCCTTGGTATGCAGATGCTCCTTGAGACGAGCGAGGAGCATGGGCTCCACAAGGGGCTCGGGCTCATTCCGGGTAACGTGAGGCGGTTCCCGAAAGTGCCCGGGTTCAAGGTGCCTCATATGGGATGGAACTCTCTGACACTGGATAAACCGGACAACCCGCTCCTTGCCGGGATCCGGCCGGACGAAAGCGTCTACTTCGTCCATTCCTATTACGCGGACACGACTCCGGAGTATACCCTGACAACGACCGGGTACATATGCCCGTTTGCATCAGCGGTTTTCCATGAAAATGTCTATGGTGTCCAGTTCCATCCTGAGAAAAGCGGAGCTGCGGGCTTAAGGATGCTTGAGAACTTCACCGGTATGGTCTGAATCCGGGCGTTTGGGGCCGCCGCCCGCACGAGGCTCATACAGATAAGCATTTAACGCCACACAAAAGATCCTGTAGGCATGAAAAGGATCCTTCTCATCGCACTTGTTCTTCTGGCAATGGCGGGCCCGGTCTCCGCGTACGGGCTCTATCTCAAGTGCAGTGAAGAGGTCGCGGCGGGGGCCTCCCTCAAGTGCAGCGTAGACAGCGATTTCCCGCCCGGGACAACCTTCAACCTTGTCCTGTACCAGTCCGGGTATACTGCGACCCAGATCCGGAAACAAGCGATCACCATTCAGTCCGACCAGAGAACGCAGTACGTGATTGTCGATACAACCGGCCTGCCGGGCGGCACATACAAAGCCGAGATGCAGTACACCGGTTCCGATGAAGCCCGGCTCCGGTCCGACTCAACAACCATGCAGCTGATCAAGGTCATCGACCGTTCGGACGAGATCGAGATCACCTCCCCTGTGACGCAGGACTTAAAGGATGCACTCCGGATCGAGGGCGAACTCAAGAATGGCGGCAATGCCGGGATTGAGATAGAGGTTCGCGGTCCTGACGGACGGATCTTCGGGCCCCAGTGGATCCAGACAAAAAACAATATCAAGAACGGTGCCGGCATTTTCACCCAGAAAGTTGCGGTGACAAGCGGCGGCGATTACACGGTTGAGTTTTCAGATGCCGACGGGTACATTGGGAGCAAGTCCTTCACGGTCGTTGCCCCGACTGTTGCAACTACCGTGCCGACTAAGACGGCTACTGTCGTGAAGACGACTCGCACCGTCGTGACCTCTGCCCCAACCCCGTGGCCCACTACCACGCAGTCCCCGCTGACTGCTGCGGCTGGTATTGCGGCGGCGGGCCTCGCTGTGGTGCTCGCTGCACGACGGTCACGGTAAAATAATAGAATCCTTTTTTTCTCCTGCGCCATAGTGCCCGCAACAGGCTCGTGGATTATTGGAAAAAAGTGAGGAGATTGTTCCGGACTTTTGTGATCACCGTGTCTTTTTCCAGAGCCATGCCTCATAACAGAGCAGGACAACGATGACAAAGATGCCGCCGATAAAGAACGCAAGGGCCGGGTCGAATCCTGTCGGGGCAGTTACTGATGCCGTGTCGAACGTTGACTGAAGTGCAACTGCACCCGCTTCCCGTCCGGCTCCGGTAACGGCAGTGTCTACTGCAGGTGAGGGTACTGCCTTGAGCGAGACCATCTCGGTGTTCATCACGGGAGCGGAGAGCATCGGCAGGATAGTCGAGATTGCGAGCGTCGATACTGCCACAATCCCGAAGAGCGAGGCATATTTCAGGAGCAGCGAACGCACGTCCACCCGGCGCGGGGCAACAATGAGGAGCTGGTCGGTCAGGGAATAGAGCTTGACCTCCCGCCCCTTGATGCTGTACTTCGTGTCGGCAACCGCAATGACACCTGCGTCAAGGAGATTCTCCACATGGTACTTTGCCGTGTTCATCGGGATCTGGAGTTTCTCGGTGATCGCAGTCAGGCTTTTTGGACCGTCTGCAAGGAGCTGGAGGATGTCTCCAGCAAGGGAGTTTGCCATGGCTTTGGCTATTTTTTGTGCCCGCTCATCGCCCGGTTCCAGGACAACGACGTTATCAGCCATTCAGCGCCGCAAGGATCCGTTCGCGTCCGACTTTCAGGGCAAGGTCGAGTTTGCCGGTCTCGGGGCCCCCGCCCTGCGCAAGGTTGGGCTTTCCTCCGCCTTTGCCCCCGAGAAGCTCGCAGACCTGCCCGATGATCTCACCGGCATTGACCCGGAGATCACCGGAAGCAAGGACGACCCGTGCGGTGTCACCGGCACCCCCGACAAGGGCAACGCCGCCCCGTGCTGCAACGGATGAGGCTAGCGCCGAGAGTTCCTTCAGGGGCAGGTCAATCCGCTTGATAACAACGTTGACTCCCCCCACCACCTCTGCGATCAGCGCCTGTGTCTCCAGGTCCACCATCTTCGAGTTCATCCGTTCAACTTCTTTTTTGAGGTCCTTCCATTCGGTGAAGAACCGTGTCACGGTGGCCGGCAGGTTCTCGTACTGGACCGAAAGTGTTTCGGCTGATGCTGCAACGATCTGCTCGAGGTGTTGCATGTAGTATACCGCGGCAACGCCGGCGGCAAACTCGATGCGCTCGATGCCGTCCTGGATATGCTCGACACGGATGATCTTGACAACGCCTACTTCTCCGGTGCTCCGGCAGTGGGTACCGGCGCAGGCCTCGATGTCGCCGGCAACCTTGACAACACGGATCTCCCGGCCCGGCGGGACGCCACCCTGGTACAGGCCAAAACCGTACTTCTGTTCAGCCTTTGTCCGGTCCTCTATGGTGACCTCTACCGGCTGGCTTGTCATGATCATCCGGTTTGCGGCGATCTCGATCCGGCGGAGTTCATCGGGAGTGATGTGCTTGAAGTGCCGGATATCGATACGGGAGCTCTCCGCGCCTTTCTGTGCGCCGGCCTGGTGGATGTGGGCTCCCAGCACCTCCTTTGCTGCGTGGAGGATGATGTGGGTAGCCGTGTGGTGGCGCATTAAAGACCAGCGCCGTTCTTCGTCCACCATGCCCTTCACCCGTTCGCCGCGCCGGAGGACACCGCCCGCGATATGGTGGAGGACGACTTCGCCGACTTTCACGACGCCGTCCACCTGGACCATGCTGTCGGAACTGACGAGCGTACCGGTATCTGACGGCTGGCCGCCACCCTCGGGATAGAAGAGGGTCTGGTCGAGCACGGCATACTCATCAAAGAAGTCGAGCACGACTGCCTCGAACTCAATGTCCGACGGCTGCTCGTAATAGAGTTTTTTCGTGGGCGGGAGGGCACGGACCCGTTCCGCGTAGTGTGCGGTCTTGTCCTCCTCTTCGGCAGGCTTTGACTCGGAGTGCATGTCTGCAACAATGGAGTAGAAGTTGTCGGGGAGGTCGACGACAGCGCCTTCCTTTGCCGCAATCTCCTTGACCATTTCGGGCTGGATGCCGTGCGAGTCGTAGAGGGTCATGACCTCGGCAAGGGGCACCCGCTGGCTCTTGGCCTTGTAGGTCTTTGCCACTTTCTGGACGATCCGCGTGCCGCGTTCGAGGGTTGCTGCATACTTCTCGGTCTCGCGGTCCAAAATCTCACGGACAACCGCGATGTCCTGCTCGAACCTCCGGTTGCTCATGATCCGGGTCTGCTGTTCGATCAGGTCCGATAACGGCTCCGTGATCTTCAGATCGTTCATCAGCCGCAGGGTCCGCCGGATAACGAGACGGGCAAGGTAGCCTTCCCGGACATTCGAGGGCACAATGCAGTCGCCGAGCATGTAGGCAAGGCAGCGGGTGTGGTCGCAGATCGCGTAGGCCTTCTCGACCGGAGTGATCATCTTGTCCAGTTTGTCGGGGGAGATGTCGATTGCCGCCGCCACTTTCTTCCGCAGGTTGAAGAGGTTCGTGCCCGAGATGTCCATGAGGCCGGCGTATTTTGCATTCAGGGCAAGGATCTTGGCATAGTCCTTGTTGCCGAGCATGTGGTCGAGCCCGGCAAGTCCCATGACATGGCTGACCATCTCCGGGAATACCGCATCGTAGATGGTCGGGGAGCCTTTCGATGCCCAGACAAAGCGTTCGAGACCGTAGCCGGTATCGACGATCCGGAGTTTCATCGGGTAATACATCTCGCCGTTGAGCTCGTACCCTTTCTCCCCGGTTTTCTGCCGACCAAGGCTCATGAACACGAGCGTTGCGACTTCGAGCCCGCCGATCAACACCTCAACGCTCGGTCCCGCGTTGCCGCCGCCGATCCACGGGTTTTCCTTGTAGGTGACTTTGGTGATGTCCCCGCCAATCGAGGCGATGAACTGGTCGCAGAGCTCGACCGTCCGGTCCTTCCAGTAGATCTCCTCGGTGGGCGTATTGAAGGCGTGGTGGGCCATCATCTCGAAGGTGGTCAGGTGCCGGCCGGATTTGCCCACGGAGTCCAGGTCATTCAGCCGGATGCAGGGCTGCGAGATGGTGAGGGGGTTTGCCGGCGGGGGAACGACCCCGCTTGTCACGAACGGCTGGAAGTCGGCAATGGACGCGATTGTTAAGTAAATGTCGTCCCGCCACCGGGCTGCGACCGGGTACCGGTCGATCCGGGTGTGCCCCTGCTTTTCAAAGAACGAGAGATAGGCTTCCCTCATCGTGTCGAGAGTATGGGGCCGGAAGATCGGGTTGCCGATGAAAGTATAGGGTTCGCAGGGGGCGTCGCCGCAGACTTCCCGCGATGGATCGCGGGTCCAGAACGCCGAGCCGCATGCCTTGCAGACCTTGCGGACCATTCCCTGGGACTTGAAATAATCGAGCTGGTATTCCTCTTCGAGCATGTCTAAACCACGTATCGTCTGTACTGTTGACTGCAAACGCTAATGTAGGTTTTGTTCTGGGTTAGTGTTGACGGGTTTGATCTGGTCCTGGTACCACGTGTCAACCATCCGGTAGGAACCCGAGGCCTCGGCGATCCGGACAGCGAGCAGGTGCCAGCAGGTCCGCCCCCGGTACAGGAAATCGCTGCACGTGCAGAAGTCGTCCTCCACGATATACCGGGACGTCCGGCCTTCCACGACAAAAAAGTCCAGGTACTTCACGACCTTGCCATCATCGATTGCGGCAAGTGCCTTTGCTCCGCGGGTGCCGAACTGTTTCCCGATCTCTTCTCTCAGCGCCGGGTCAAGTTCTTTCTTCTCTCCGAGCCGCTGCCAGATCGAAATCTCGTTCATGGAACCGTTTTCAGCTGTGGTTCATCCTCGATATAGTGCCAGCCGCGCCGGGCTGCAAGCCGCCGCATGGCCGGTGCTTCAAGTGCATAGTGGGTTGCCTCAATGCAGGGAAGCGGGCTTGAGCGCATGACGGAATGCTTCAGTTCGGCCGAGAGAACAGCATCGGCTCCTTTCTCCAGTGCCTCATGGAGGAACGCTGGATCAAATCCGCTGCCTGCAATGACCGCAAGACGCCGGATTGTTCCGGACCCCCCCCAGATTCTTAACGGGCAGCCGAGACGCCGGGATATCTCGGCGGGGGTGAGAGTACAGGTCCCGATAAGCCCGAGAGTGAGCGGGACGATCTCTGTCAGCGATAACAGTTCTGCCAGCGCATCGTTCACCCCCTCTTGTGCATGGTCGAAGTTGGTATGCATGACCCAGACATTCATTCGTGCAGAAAGGATCTCCCGCATCAGGGATGCTGTGGGCCCGGTCAGTGATGTGACCGGTGCCCAGATCGGCGTATGGTGCACAACGAGCATCCCGGCCTTCAGCCGTATTGCCTCGTTCACGACCGCAGGTGTTGCGTCGAGGGCGCAGCATAGTGTGGTAAATTCCTGTGCCCCTTCGACAATGAGCCCGATCTTTCCCGCATCGAAGTCCTCGGCAAGTTCGGGCGGTGCGAGCCGCTCCATGTCGAGAATGAAGGCCTTCACATCCATACAGGATCATCGCCGTTCCGGGATTAAAGGGCATTTATTACTAATGGTAATAGCAATCAGTTTAAATATGCATTAAAGCATATTTTGAGTCATGCACAAGACTATCGGCCAGATCAATGAACGTATCCGCGAGGGCTGTGCCCGGGTTGTCACCGCTGAGGAGATGCCCGGCATTGTTGCCGAACTCGGGGAGGAAGGGGCACTGAAGGAGGTTGACGTTGTTACAACGGGGACCTTTGGGGCCATGTGCTCGTCCGGCGCGTTCCTCAACTTCGGCCATGCCGAACCGCCCATCCGGATGGAGCGGATCTGGCTGAACAATGTCGAGGCGTATGGCGGGCTTGCGGCCGTGGACACCTACATCGGTGCAACCCAGCAGTCCGACACCCTCCAGGCCGAGTACGGCGGGGCGCATGTCATCGAGGACCTGGTTGCCGGAAAAACCGTGGAGCTCCGGGCAAGCTCGCACGGCACGGACTGTTACCCGCGGCGGACGATCACGACCGAGCTCTTGCTTGAGAACCTGAACCAGGCCATTATGTGCAACCCGCGGAACGCGTACCAGCGGTACAACGCGGCTACCAACACGACCGACCGTATCCTCCACACCTACATGGGGACGCTCCTCCCGGGTTCCGGCAATGTCACGTATTCCGGGGCGGGAGTCTTAAACCCGCTCTCAAACGATCCGAAACTCCGGCTGATTGGCAGCGGTGTGCCGATCTTCCTCTGCGGAGCTCCGGGCATGGTAATTGGTGAAGGCACGCAGCACTCACCGGCGGCAGGGTTCGGGACCCTGATGGTGACTGGCGATCTCAAGCAGATGTCGCAGGAATACCTCCGGGCAGCGACCATGACCGGGTACGGCGTGACCCTCTACGTAGGCCTTGGCGTCCCGCTCCCGGTGCTCGATCTCGATGTTGTCCGGGCAACTGCTGTCCGCGATGAGGACATCTCGGTCGATATCCAGGACTATGGCGTGCCGAGCCGGTCCCGCCCCACCATCCGAACGGCAACATACGCAGAGCTCCGCTCCGGCTCGGTGGAGATCAACGGCGAGGAGATCCGCACGTCCTCGCTCTCCAGTTTCCGCCGGGCGCGAAAGGTCGCGCTAGAACTGAAGCAGTGGGTCGAAAGCGGGAAGATGCAGCTCTCCCTCCCGGCACGTGCAATCAATCCCACAAAGCAGAACAGGCCCATGCACCAGACCGCAAAAGGTCCCCGGGTGCTGGATATCATGGACCGTTCCGTTATCACGATTGGCGAGACCGAGGAGATCCGGACCGCGGCAAAGAAACTCCTTAAGGGAGAAACGAATCACCTGCCCGTGGTCAACGAGAAGGGAATGCTGGTCGGGATTGTCACTACATTCGATGTTTCAAAAGCTGTAGCAAATCCCGGCAAGGCCCATCTTGTCAGGGATATCATGAAGACGAAAGTGGTCACGGCCGCACCCGACGAATCGGTGGACATCGCCATCCAGAAACTCGAACAGAACAATATCAGCGCCCTGCCGGTCATAGATAAAGAGCACCGGGTCATTGCACTTCTCACGGCCATGAACCTCGGGAAGCTGCTGGGCGGGAGGTGGCTGAAATGAAGCTGCTGGTAACCTTTTCGCGGGGAAAGGGCAGGAAGCCCATTATCGCCCAGGTGGTCCGTGATACCGGTGTCTTAATCAACGTGGAGCGGGCGAACATCGATTCCTCCGAAGGCGAAGCACTCATCGATGTGCCGGATGACCAGTGCCAGCTTGTCCGCGATTCGATGTCCGGTCTCGGTGCGAAGGTGCGCATCCTCGAGCACGGGATCATCTACAACGAGAGTGAATGTGTGGACTGCGGGGCATGCATCAGCATCTGTCCCCGCGAGGTCTTCAGTTTCGACGCGGACTGGAAACTGCAGTACGCTGACGAGAAGTGTATCCTCTGCGGCAAGTGCATCGATGCCTGCCCGCACCGGGCGCTGACCCTCCCGCTATGATCCGGGTCCCGTTCCGGTTCCGGCAGACATTCGCAACGATCCTTGCAGATGAGCCGGCGCATGCTGAAGCGGCTAAGGCCGGGATCCTTTCGGCCCGGCAGGACCTGGAGGCATACATTGCCCGCGATCCTTTTTTTGCAGCAACCTTCGATCCCTATACTCCTGACAGCGAAGATCAGATTATCGTGCGGATGGCGGAGGCTGCCCGGAAGGCCGGTGTCGGTCCGATGGCGGCGGTTGCCGGGGCAATTGCGTGGGCCGGTGTTGAAGCAATGCAGGAAGCCGGTGCCGTGTTCGGTGTCATCGATAATGGCGGTGATATTGCAATGCTCTCCGACCGCCCGGTCCGGGTCGGGGTCCATGCGGGGGAGGCAATGCTCTCAAACCGGATCGCGTTTGTCGTTCCCCCGCAGAATCAAATCCTTGGGATCTGCACATCATCGGCAACGGTAGGGCCGTCGATCTCGTTTGGTATAGCCGATGCCGTGACGATCTTTTCCCCTGATGTCACGCTCGCAGATGCGTGGGCTACCTCGGTCTGTAATCAGATCCGACCGGAAGATATATGCGTGCTCGACCGTGTTGACCCGGCAGAAGTGAACGGGGTATTTGCTATTATGGCAGAGAAGACGGTGACCTGGGGGGAAGTTCCTTCTGTTGTCCGGGCTGTGGTGGACGAGCAGCTGATCAGCGCCGGGGACCGGTAACTCGTGCCCGAATTGCAGGATAAAGCAGCTTACCGCCCGAACCGCTTGTACCGCTTGTGTGCTTCCTCAATTGTCATCACGGCAAGAATGTTGATGCTTCCCCCCGGTATCACATCGAAGAATGCAGTATAGGAATGGGCGATATGCATCCGGCAATGCCCGTTTTTCAGCAGCTCGACATCCGGGGCAGTATAGGGATCTTCAAGTTTCAGCAGGTGAGTTTTGATGAGCCTCCGGTCCTTCTCCGGCAGGCTGTTAATGTACTGCAGAGCCCGCTTTTCGATGGTGACGTTCACGCTGGACCCCGCGCTTGATCGCTGCATATTCCGGATCGTCATCAAGTGAGACAAACTCCCCGTCCTTAGCAATACTGTCCAGGTGGGCTATGAAGTCCTGGCGACGGCGATCCTGCAACACCCGTTCAATCACATCGCCATACCGTTCGCCGGGTTCCCTGATGGACATCAGCGCCTGTTTTGTCTCGTACGAGACCAGAACTTTTTCTGTAAGGGGGGGAGTGTCGTTCTTCATGGATCTTCCTTTTTGGACAAAATGTACCTTTTGTCCTTTTCAGCCATAAACCTGCGTATCCGGGTATCAGGTAACCACAAGGGGCAGGTGATCCAACAAAGGAAATGATCCAGTACGTGAAAATGCCAAAAGAAGCAATCATCGGATTATGAGGTGCCTCATTGATATTCCGGCCGCAGCATCACTTCCCGCCCCTGCCCGTACGCCGTCTTGCCGGTGAACGTGGCAACCGCCTTGTCCCCATCGTGGACAATAATAATAGGAACGGATTCGTGGACAATAAAGTACATCTCCAGCAGGTCGGACTCCTCGATCAGCAGACCCGTTTTGAGCGATGAGGCCGGCTCCAGGTCCATCCGTTCCCGGGTGAGAATATCCGGTTCAGTACGGAAGAACCAGTAAAAGGCCTGGTACGCGTTGAGCAGGTCCGAGACGAGCAGCTCGTTCCGGCTCGCTTCATCAACCGCGTCCAGTTTTTGTGCAATGCAGGGCACGTCATCGTCACACTCGTCAAGGATTGCATCGACAATATCGACAAGTTCCTCATACGGACGGCAGGTACCTGCAGGTTCCATGCAGGTATATTGGTGTGAGGAATTGAAAAAAACGCCGGGAGATGATCCTTCTCATCTGGCCGTAACCCTTATTCCGATCCGGGGAGATGAATACAGGTGAAACAAGAGGACGCCGACTGGCTGGTGTACCATCAGATCCCGCCATCAGAACCGATCATGGTTGCGGACCTGGTCGGCCGGTGCGGTCTTGAGGCATCCGTGATCGAGGACACCCTTGTACGTCTCGAGCGCTACTGCCTGATTGAACGGACCGGGCCGGAGGTCAGGATGCTCACGTTTGGCGAAGCCCTTGTCAAGAACCAGTTCAAATACGAAGAAGACCTGCCGTTTGTCATCGAGAACGGCGTCATAAAAGAACGGAGGAAGTAAGGTGCCGGAAAAAGATGTTGTCATCCTCAGGATCGGGCACCGCCCCGAACGTGACCAGCGGGTTACCACCCATGTCGGCCTCACCGGCCGGGCGCTGGGGGCACGGGGCATGTACCTCGCGGCGTCCGACAAGGGCGTTGTGCAGAGCATCGCGGATGTGACCGAACGCTGGGGTGGGGAGTATTTCTGCGAGGACAACGTGAAGTGGCGCTCGTGCATCAAGGAATGGAAGGCTGACGGCGGTGTTGTCGTCCACCTTACGATGTACGGCCTGAACCTTCCCGATGTCATTGGGGAGATCCGGCCGAACGGTAAGATCCTTGTCATCGTTGGCGCCGAGAAGGTGCCGGGTGAGATCTACGGCCTTGCGGACTACAACGTAGCAGTCACTGGCCAGCCCCATTCCGAGATCTCGAGCCTCGCGCTCTTCCTCGACCATCTCTTTGCCGGAACGGAGCTGAAGAACGAGTTCTCCGGCGCACATATCCGTATCATCCCCTCAAAAGCCGGTAAGCAGACGGAGGAGTTGTGAAAGGGCGGGTGCTCATCGCCGGGTTTGCGACCCGTCACGTTGCACAGTCCGCGTTCCATGCTGGATACGATGTCTGCACGGTCGATCATTTCTGTGACCAGGACCTCTCCTGGTATACCAGGGACCGCGAAAAGTTCGAAGACCTTACGGATCTCCCGGATGCCATCGACCGGATCTGCCAGCGGCATTCCTTTGACTTTTTTATTCCCACCTCCGGGGCAGAACTCCTGTCAGCTCCTGTTCCCCTGATGGGGACACCGCACACAGCCATCCGGCGCCTGATGGACAAGCTCGACACCCAGCACTTCTTCGAGTCGCTTAATGTTCCGGTACCCCGAATCCTGCCCGATGGTGAATATCCTGCCATGGTGAAGCCCCGGTCCGGTGCCGGCGGCTGGCGCAATGCAGTCATCCGCAATGACGCCGAGATGGCCGCGTGGCGTGAGTTGTACGAAGATGTCCCGCACATCCGGCAGGAGATCGTTACCGGGGCTGCGGCAAGCGTCTGCTGCATTGCCACCGGTTCCGCCGCAATGGCCCTGACCACCAATGAACAGATCCTCCGGGGCGGAGACGGTGAATCAGCGTTCGGGTTTGCGGGTTCCCTCACCCCCTGCGGCCACCCGCGTGCCGCGGAGATGGCAGCCCTCGCGGAACGCATTGCAGCAGCAAGCGGCGGTGTCGGGACAATCGGGATAGATTTCGTTATCGGAGAGAACGGTCCGGTGGCGATTGAAGTAAATCCCCGGTTCCAGGGCACAACCGACACCGTTGAGATGGGCTGTGGGTGCAGCCTTTTCAATCTGCATATGGACGCCTGTCGGGGCAACCTCCCGCACGCCCGGCCGCAGGCACGACAGGTTGCGGCCCGGAAGATCCTGTTTGCTGAACGGGATGTGACGGTTCGTGCTGACCTTTCCGGCCTGAAGGAGTTTGTCTCCGACATACCCTGGCCCGGTACTTTTTTCGAAGAAGAACAGGCAATCGTCAGCGTGCACGGATGGGGACCGGACCGGGAGGCGGCGCTTTCCCTGCTGGATAAGCATATTACTACCGTCCGACAATATATGCGCTGATGGATCCAACCGAAGAAACGCTGAACGATCCGGCCGTCCGCGCCTACCTTCACCGCCTTGTCGGTGACGAGGGGCTCAACCTTCTCGAACGGTTTCCCCGCGAAGGTGAGCACAGTGACGAGGACCTTGCCGCAAGCACCGGGATCAACTTAAACTCGGTCCGCCACACGCTCTATACCCTCTACGAGAGGAGGCTTGCCGAGTACCACCGGATCAAGAACAACGAGACCGGCTGGCTCACCTATCTCTGGCAGCTCCGGACCGACCGGATCTACGATGCAATCCGGGAGGACATGCAGGTCGTCCTGGACAAGCTCTCGCGCCGCGGGAGGTACGAGGAGGAGAACGACTTTTACATCTGCAAGGACTGTCACCAGATTATGACTTTCCCGCAGGCGATGAACACTGATTTCAAGTGCCCGGACTGCGAGCAGCCGCTGGGTCATTTCGACAACGAAGTCCTCTTAAAGTCCTTAAAGGAACGCATCGACGTGATAAAAAAATCGCTGGGTCATGCCTGACCGGACAAACATACCGCCGGAAGAACTGCTGCGGGTGGCAGGCTGCAGCAGAAAAGTCATCGACCACTGCCGGGCGGTCCGGAACTGTGCCTGCGATTATGCGGCCCGCTGCACGAGTGCTGACTATTCTCTTGTCGAGACCGGTGCCTGGCTCCATGACATAGGTCGGAGCATCGATCATTCGATCCGGCATGCGCAGGCAGGTGCCGACCTGCTCCGCTCATGGGGCTTTCCCGAACCGGTTGCCCGGATCGTCGAGTGCCACCTGGGCGCCGGCCTCACGGCTGAAGAAGGCGTGGCGCTGGGCCTCGACGCCCGCGACTGCATGCCCCGGACAATTGAGGAAAAGATCGTGACGCATGCCGACAACCTCATCGCCGGCAGCACCCGCGTCACCATTGAAGAGAGCCTCGCCTCCGCTGCCCATCTTCCTGAGGAGATCCGCCAGCGGATGTATCGTCTCTCGCAGGAAGTAGAACAACTCTGTAGCACCCGAAAATAAAAAGAGAACCGGCCCGTTGGGTCTTCTCAACTGCACTGTTTGAAGATTTCTGAACAGAAATCTTCTTTCCACAAGGTTCGGAGAGGTTGGATTCAGATGATGACCTGTTTTACCTGCGGGAGGGAACGGATCGCCTCGATCGTCCCTACCGGAAGATCGTCTTCGATGATGATAACCAGCTTGGGTTCTTCCGAGAACTGGGGATCGGTGACGAAGATCTGCCGGATCGAGAGGTTGTGGTCGGAAAGGACACGGACGGCTGCACCAACAATGCCTTTCTCGTTTGCGTCACGGGGCAGCACCGTAATCACAGTGTACCCGAGTTTCTCTGCCACCCGGGAGAGGTCCGGTGTTGCCCGCATGTTCAGGAAGATCTCGCGGAGCATCGGCCGGTCGAGGATATGCCGTGCCGTGGAATCGACAACCCGGCGGTCCGACCCGATGGCTTTTGCCACGGCGGTTGCCGGCACCTCGATCCCGTTACAGCTGATCCGCCCGTCCTCTGTTATCCCGAACCCGTTCTCAAGCAGGAACCGCACCACGCGGCTCTGCGAGGGGGAGTCTGAAAACTCGTGGATGATGTCAGACCACATACGTAAGGACTGGGAATGGCGTGTATAAATATACAGCGATGCATGTTCCGCGGCACCGGTGGATGGGGACGGCTGCCGGTTTTTGTGGAGTGCACCGCCACGCGGGGACCTTCCCACAACGCCCGCGTGCCCGGACTCCTCCCCCGTGCACCACCAACCGGAGTGAAACAAACTTGCACAAGTTTTTATTAGATAGACAACCTCTTTGTTATGGCACGGGCGAGGGTAGCCAAGCCAGGTCAAAGGCGCTAGGTTGAGGGCCTAGTCTCGTAGGAGTTCTTGGGTTCGAATCCCATCCCTCGCATCTGGATGCGAAGTTAGAATCGTTCAGTCTTCTTTTTAAACCCGTCATTTCAGACATTTCTCTATGACTTACCCAGTCGCACAGTTGCTTACGAGCAGCGCTTTTCATCCTGTCAGGACAGATCTGGCAGAAAACGCAATCAAGGCCGCCCTTCAGGACTTTACTATCACGACGGTCGATGCCGCCCAGATCCGGGAATTCATTGCAGAACTCCGGTCCTGCAAGAACATCAGCGCAGGGCGGGCGAACAAGCTCACCTTCACGCTGATCTCCTGGCGCCGGTTCATCGGGCCGTTTGCCGACAACACCATCGGTGATCTTTACGCTGCAATCCCTGAGCTGAGAACTGCAAAGAGCAGCCGTGAGAAGCCATTCAAGCAGAACACCATCAGCGATTTCATCGCCATCCTCAAGCAGTTCTACCTCTGGATGATCGAGAACAAATATTCCCCGCTCACCGAAAGCAAGATCCACAAACTCCGGACGCCGCCAAAGGACACCATGACGAAGGTGGCCGCCGACCTGCTGACTCCGGACGAAATTACCGCGATGGTGAAGGCGTGCACCCGGACCATGGACCGGGCGCTCATCATGATGCTCTACGAAGGCGGGTTCCGGATTGGCGAGATCGGGACTATGACCTGGGGCGATCTCACGTTCGATAAATACGGCATCATCGCGAACGTGAACTTCAAGACCAACATGCCCCGGTACGTCCGGCTCATCATGGCCCGGGAATACCTGGCACAGTGGCGGGCCTGCTACAAACCGGACCCGAACGGGGAACGGCTGGTCTTCGTGAACGAACGCGGCAAGCCCCTCATCCATGCGACCATCAACAAGCGGCTCAAGTGCATTGCGAAGGATGCCGGAATCCGCAAACACATCACGCCGCATGTCTTCCGCCACAGCCGGATAACGCACCTCATCAAGGAGAAGGTCCCGGAGAGCGTGATCAAACTCATGATGTGGGGCAACATCAGCACCGATATGTTCCGAACCTATGCCCATCTCACCGGTCAGGACATCGACTCTGCGATGCTCGAATCCTACGGCATCAGTGTCACGGACAATGACAACGCTACGACACGGCTGGAGCCGGTCCAGTGCCCGCACTGCCGGAAGATCAACCCGCCCATCTCGAACTACTGTTTCTCGTGCGGCCAGCGGCTTTCCGATGTTGTGATAGATACGGATGAGGGGATTCAGCAGAGCGTAATCCGGGACAACCCGGATATCCTGCGGCAGCTCATCGATGAGAGGATTGCGGAGATGAAGAGGAAAGGGGAACTGTAATTTTTTTACGGGGGGTTATACGAATTCCCCCATAACTTAGTTACTCGACGATGAAATTCAACCTCTTATAGCACTCCACCAGGTATTATTATTCGAGTGGTTCCCAGAGATTGTAACTTCTCATTAGATAGTGGGAAAACTTCATGGAAATGTTGCGAGAAAATGTTTTCATAGTCAACCGTTACCGTCCAAATATGACCATTGCCTAAAATTTGACTTATATTATCCAATAATTCACATTGCGAATCTCGCTTCAGAGAGAGAAGATTAATTGAAGGCTGTTGAAAATCCCAATTGGCAGTAAAGATAATTGTAACATTTCTTGCGACTTCTCCAGTATTCCACAGGTTAACAACACGGCATCCTTCCCTATTTTCAATATCAATTGAAAATATTGGCTGTTTTTGGGCATTGACAAGATCTTGGTTAATTTTTACAAGATCCCTTGTCAATAAAACGTACATGTAGGTGACCACTGCAACAACTAATGTTGGAATTGCAAGAATGGCCGTTGTAATATATTGCGAATCATTCGAATGCTGGCTCATTGTCCAGACAAACCAAACGATATAGACTACTATGAAAATTCCAAATCCTAATTTTATGAGTGTCTCGCCAAATTTGTTACTTTTCTCTTGAGAAGTCATAGTTTCCTCAGGTTCTTGGATATTCTCAAGTGGAGTTCCTCTTGAGATTAAAGCATCTAATTTTCGATTTACTCCATCTTGGAATTTTTTGTTTCTGGCAGCGTTCGAAGTTAATCCATTGATCGTTAAATTGAGACCAAACATCAACAAGCTGAAAAGTAATGAAAAGAGTAATGTAAAACCCCAGGATGGCATTTCTGGGATCATTGGAGTAACCATATTATGAAGCCCGTATGCTGAAACAACAATAAACAAAAAACCGAACCCGATCTTCGCCGTTTCAAGTTCGCAAGTTACCTTCAAATCTTCAATCTCTTCAAGAACTTTTTCTCGATCTGGAAAGAATGAAGTAATTGACTTCAAAAAATTCTTCCTAAAGACCATATCTAAAATTATCCCTTCGATATATATCCGTTTTTACCTTTCTACTTGGCCTCCACTCACATTAATGATTTCACAAAATTTGCGGCACCCCCCGCACCCTCTGGGACTTGACTGAAAATTTCATAGTATTGCTTTTCCATTTCTCAAAAACTCCACCCGCGCTTTTGCATTCTGGTGCAGCAAAATCAGCTAATTGTGTTACACGTGTACGACAAAAAGCACCCATCTAACCCGCTGGTTCAGAAAACACTTTAAACAACTGCGAATTTATAAAACAATTACAATGCTGTTGGACTTCCTCAAAAAGGCGGGCAACCGGATAAAGGCCGCTGTGGCTTCGATAACGACGAAAATCACAGCCCTGATCCGCCGGCCCGAACCGGTTGCATTGCAAAAGAGCCGGGTCAGGATGAACAGCTTGGCGTCCGGAAAAGGATGTAAGAAGATCACGGGCCAGTGCTGCCGGCTGACCGGCAACCACTCCCCGGTATTCTCGCTCTTTACTTTTTTTGGTGATAGTCAGTAGATTTCAGGTAATCGTTACCCGTGATCCGCAAATGGTTTTGATCCGATAGGCCACCTGCCGAATCGAAGAGAAGGGCATCAGGCCGGATAATAGCCGTTGCTTTGCGTGACACGAGAAAAAAAGAACATTTCAACAATTGGGGAATGTGGCTGAACAAACGAAACAAAGTCGGTGAAAACATGCAGAACGCAATGAATCGCGAACCCCTGCGGGTGACGCAGGAGGCCGTGGAAGCCTACGAGAAGCGGTCCGGCTTCTATGGCATCGGGAAGAAGATGGTTGAACACGGGCGCTGGAAGATCGTCACAAAAGAGGAAGTATCATGCACGCGGTAATCAGTGGCAGCTCACGAACAAAACTTACCCAGTCACGCCGTGAGACTGCCACAGGTACTTCAGTTTCCATCCTTAAATTCCTCACTGAAGGAGGCAGGCTGGCGGGAGGATTGCTATGAGCCATTTCTCCGCCGGTATCGTGCTGACCGGGAGCGATGGCTATGTCCATGTCCGGATCTGGGACAAATCGTATTTCATCTGCCCTGAGGAGATGGGGATGCTCCTCTTTGTGGGTGAGACGGTATCGCTCTTCAGGAAAAACCCGGACCCGTCCGGTGACCCGGTCGCATCCGGCCTGGTATCCCTCAATCCCTCGGGCCGGGCCGTCATCATTTCGGTCGGCAGTATCCGGTACATGCTCCCCCGCGACCGGTTCATCGCGGTCGCGCTCGGCGAGGATGTGTCCTGCATCCTCTTCGAGGTCCCGGGCGATGTCCAGGAACCCGAAATACTTGTACCCAACAAGGGAGGTGTGGCATCATGACCAGCCGTCGCGGTACGCTCGTGGAGGACGGGGCCCGCGAGCTCCTCCAGGTCCAGGGGTACCGGGTCTGGGTGGTCCCGCCCGGCTTTGACAAACGAATGCCGCCGGCCCATCTGGTAGCCGAACGGGAATCTGGCGAGAAGCGGTTCATCCGTATCCGGAAATTCTCAAAAGTCCCCTCAACGGTCGAGATGGTCATGCAGAAATGCGGCCTCGACCTTACCCAGTTCCGCAAGCACCTTGAGCGGCACATCGACAAGGCGGAGTATCATTACGAGATCTGGATCTACACCCTGACCTACGGGTTCCGGTGCTTCGAGGTGATGCGGGACAGTATCCGGGAGATCCCGAAACGCTCGCTGTACCGATCTGCTGCATCACACTCCGGGGGTGCGGCATGAGCGCCGTCCACCGGTTCCACGTCCTGGAACAGCAGGCGGGAAACATCCTGCTCCAACTGGGCTACGAGCCAATGATCGTCAGCGACCTTGTCCGGACTTCGCGGTACATCCCCTACAACCTGACCGCACGCAAGGAACTGGACGACGGGACCATTGACACCGTGATGGTGAAACTGAAGATCTCCCTGCGTCCCCTTGTCTCGCTGAGTGATGCCGAGGAGTTCTGCCGGGACGAGATAGGGCGGATGAAGAAGTTCTTTTTGCAGCTTCCTTCCGGTCTCCGGGCATCCCGGTTCGAAGTCTGGATCTCGATTCCCTCACGGCAGTTCCAGCAGTTCGAAATTACCCGCGACGGTATCCGGGAGATCCTGTGTCGCGGGCAAAACGCCGGTGGTGATGGGGGTGCGGCATGATGGCGCAGAGCGCCCGGTCCGCCTCCCGGCAGCGGGGCCTGGAACTGCTCGTCTCCCGGGGCTACGAGCCGGTATTACCGGTGGGGAGCAGTTTTCTTGCAGAGTACATCCCGCTTCATCTTGTCGGGTTGCGGGGCGATTACGAGATCCTGGGCGTCAAACTCCGGACCGCGACCGGTGCCCTGAGCATCCCGTACGTTGAATCGCTCTGCAGGTTCGAGATCTGCCAGTTCCGATCGCTGCTGACCCGGTACCCGGGCAACATTTTCATCCGGTGCGAGCTCTGGGTGAGTTCGCCCAACGGCTCCCTCCACTGTTACGAGGTTTTGCCGGACGAGGTCCGCGAGGTGGCGGCCTATGTCTGAGGAAGAGGAGAAGCCGGCAGTCACGACCGAGAAGGTCGAGGGCATCCCGCTCTACCTGATCCCGAAAGCGATCGCGGACCTGATCAAGAAGAAGGGCGAGGCGGTCTTCCAGATCATGGTCGAGCGCAAGCTCCACCACCGCTACACCGTGAAGGTCGAGACTTTCGAAGAGCACGCGGAGCGGGTGAAGCAGGAGGAATCTGCCCCTGAAGAAGGCGACGGGCATGACTGAGTCTTCAGGTTTTGCGCAGCGGACCAGGGCAGGGACCCGGGTGGTGACGTGTGGATGGTCTGCTCCGTGATGCCGTCAGCCGATTAGCCAGAGCCGGAACCGTCATCGAGGTCCGGGCCCTCACCGACCAGTTCACCCACAGCGGGTACTTCAATGATCCCGCTTTGCTTGTGCGGGCAGTGGAGCCGCTCGATGCCGACAACTCAGTGCACGGCATCTACGTCACGCTGAACGAAGTGAACCCGGCCCTGCTCTCGCGCCGGGCGAACCGGATCAAGATGCGGCTTGGCAAGAAGGACAGCACGACGAGCGACGCGGATATTCTCCGCCGCCGCTGGCTGCCGGTCGACATTGACCCGCTGCGCCCGAGCGGGGTGTCGAGCACGGATGAGGAGCACGGGCTTGCGCTGGCGAAAGCGGACGAGATTGCCCGGTGGATGGCCGGGCTCGGCTTCCCGGACCCGATCCGGGCAGACTCCGGCAACGGGGCCCACCTGCTATACCGCATCGATCTGCCAAACGATGAAGCGGCAACGGCTCTGGTGAAGAGTTGCCTTGCCACGCTCGACGCGCTCTTCTCGGATGAGCGGGTGACGGTTGACACGGCGAACTTCAACGCGGCCCGCATCTGGAAACTCTACGGCACAGTGTCGCGGAAGGGTGACAACACGCCCGATCGCCCGCACCGGCGGAGCCGTATGCTACCGGCACCGGATGAGCTGAACATCGCAACTGTTGAACAGCTCAGGGACCTCGCGGCCCGGCTCCCGACCGAGCAGCACGCCCAGGCACAACCAGCAACAGCGAAAGGGAAGGGCTTCGACCTGCGCCACTGGCTCTCCGATCACAGCATCGGGGTGCGGTCCGAAAAACCGTACAGCGGTGGCGCGCTCTTCATCCTCGACCAGTGCCCGTTCTCATCGGCCCACAAGGACGGGGCCTTTGCGATCCAGTTTGCGAACGGCGCGGTCTTCGCCGGTTGCAAACACACATCCTGCGGCGGTGGTACTCAGCGGTGGCAGGAACTGCGCGAGCAGCTCGAACCGGACCGGGCCACGAAGCGGAAGGACTGGGAGCAGAAACAAAAAGGCTGGCGGAAGGACCGGGCAACGGCGAAAGCGAAGGATGAAGGTACTGAGGGCCCGGCCCCGGTCCCGGCAAACCCCGACATCCGGGCGACGGCGCTCGATGTTCTGGAGCATGGTGACCCGGCAGCCCTGATGCTCGCGGCATTTGCCGAGGAGCATGTTGGCGACGAGATCCTTGCCCGGTGCATGATCCTCTCGATGGCTTCGCAGGCTGTAAAAAACTCGGACGGGCTGCACGTCTCGGTGACCGGCGATTCCGGCAAGGGCAAGACCCACGCTTTCCGGAAGATGATGCGCCAGGTGCCGGACCGGTACAAGGTGAAAGGTACGGTGAGCAACAAGGCGCTCTATTACATGAAGGATCTTCAGCCCCGCACGGTGCTGATGAGCGACGACACCGAGCTCTCGGACGGCATTCAGGAGATCCTGAAGTCCGCGACCTCGAACTTCCACGAACCTATCACGCACACGACGGTCACGAAGGACCTGACCTCGCGGGTCTGCACGATACCGGAGCGGTGCGTCTGGTGGATCGCGAAGAAGGAAGGGACCGGTGACGACCAGGTGATGAACCGGATGCTGACCTGCTGGATTGACGAATCCTCCGAGCAGGACGCCCGGGTGCTGGCGGCGAAGCAGGCCCGGGAGATGCTGGACCCGGACTCATTCGTTGAGGAGACCGATGACCTCAGGACCTGCCGCGAGATCTGGGAGGTCCTGCACGAGCAGACAATCTGGGTGATCATCCCGTACTCGAAGCGGATCCGGTTCAACGCCATCTGCAACCGGCGCAATCCCGACATGCTCTATGATCTGATCAAGAGCCACGCAGCCCTCTTCTTCATGCAGCGCAAGCAGAAGACGAGCGAGGACGGGACGCTCTGCGTGTATGCGAACGAGGCCGACTTCTCGGCAGCGAACGATGTCTTCACGCTCCTGAACGGGACTGCTGGCGGGCAGGAATCGAAGATGACCAAGAAGGAGTCCGACCTGCTCGCCATCATTGAGAAGGCGGACCTGCCGGAGTTCACCATCCAGGACCTCCAGCGGTTCACGGGTGGATCCTACATGGGGATCTACCGGATGATCAAGGGCTACGACAGCCGGGGCAAGAACTATACCGGACTGCTGGAAAAATGCCCGGCCCTCTCGTTCACGGACCGGACGGTAACGATGAACGACGGGGAAGGCGTGTCGGTCCGGCGCAGGACCGAGGCGTTCACGTGGAGCCGCGAGATTTACCGGCAGTGGGTGAACGGCGGAGCCTGCTGGCTCGACCGCGACCCGAAAGGCGGCGATGACGAGGGCGGCGCAGGTTCATTTACAGCATTACAGCACGTTTACAGCAGTTTTACAGCAACTGCTGTAAATCAAAATGGTGCGCCCGGTGCACCCGGTTCCAGCAAAGAAGGTGATTATCATAATAATTCTGTACTCAGAAATGGTGATTTACAGCAAAACCGGAATTATGGAGGTGACAAAAAATCCGGAAAAAATACTGATCAGTGTCTCCATGATTCTGAAATTGCTGTAAACAAAAATCGATCTCTGCCCGGACCCCTACAAACAACGAATCCGGCCCCGCAAACTCCTCCGGTCTCTTACAGCAACTGCTGTAAAACTGCTGTACAGAGCCCGGATTTGCTACCCCCTGCTGTAAATAAGGTCCGGCCCATCAGGGCCCGCGACTACAAAAAACTCGAGATCCCGGAACCGAAGACCCCGTGCTGGTCCTGCGGAAGGAAGGGATCCTGGTATGTGGAGAAACTTACTGCAGAGCGGCGGGCCCGGCCCAAAGATCAGCAGACCGCCCGTCGGATCTGCCGCACGTGTTATAACGAGGCGGTGAAAGCGGAGCAGACCGCTTCGGTCCCGTTGCCGGGAACCGTGGATGTTTCCCGGTGCAGCCGCGTGACGGCGGATGTGGGGAAGTGCTCGGTCTGCGGGATTGCGAAGGCGGTGTGGATTGACCGCGAGGCGGGCGTGAAGTTGTGTGAGCATTGTTACGGGAGAGGATTGAGGAAGGAAGCGGAAGAGAGTGGGGTTGTGTGAATATGGCTTTTTGAATCAGACAATTATCAGATTATAACACCGGTAATCAGTTGTTGGCAGTTCTGGATTTTTATTTCAATCCGAGGAAATGGCATCCCGCCATAAATCAGACAAACCGATTTCTTTATAATTTGGCAGGTTGCCCATGAAATGTTGAAAAGGAAAAATTCATGGAATGGAAACACATTCAAAACGACTCCCTAAAATTAAGAGCAAAACTGGTTACTAAGGCGAAGAAAGTGATCGAGGAAACGCCAGGTCTTCATATTTTCTCAAATAACACCTTAAATGGCTACAAGGTTGAACATCATTATTCATTCTCGACTTTCTATTTTCGTAAAGAAGTTGCTTCGCTCCTCCCACCTGAATTAGCCGGTCGCTATGTTCAGACGACAGAGATGGGAGTGAGAATTCTTAAAAAAAAGTGTTTAAAAGTGATCCTAAAACAATTGGATATATCCTTTTTTAATTACTTGGATGAATCAAATCACCAATTTCTTCTGATTGATCCGGGAGTCCTGAATATTAAGAAACCGATTAAGACAAAGATGATAATACTTCACAATCAGAGAGACCCGGAATCAGTTGTTGAAAAAGTACGAAAGGAATTTTCCAATGCCTATACTCCTTGGGATTCCAAAGAGGATTCCGATCTGGAAAGAGAATTTCTGGCCGGGAAAAATGTGCGGGAATTATCTGAAATCTTTCAGCGTCAGGAGAGTGCCATTGAGGCACGTTTAAAGAAATTAGATTTGATGGACTAAATTTTCACTCCGATAAAAAGATTAATGCCTATATCGTGCGTATGATCGTACGATCATACGCACGGGCCCGTGCAAGATCTGTTGCGTTTTAGGGACTTGATGCACTGAGTCCAATGTTACTATTACGTTTGACCGGGAGCGGATTTTCGGTGTGTTGCTGCAAACGTACCATCATCATTCTCCGTGTACTGAGTCCAATGTTACCATTATGAGTCGTTTGACCGAACAGGTTTCCGGTGTATTACTGCAAACGTACCATTATCCTTCCCCGTGCACTGGGTCATATGTTACCTTTATGAGTCGTTTGTGTAACGTGTAATACGTACCCTTTCCGGTTACGCCCTGCTTTTCGAGGACACCTTTACGAACAAGATCGTTCAAATCACGGAATGCGGTCTGCCGTGAGATTTTCGCGAGGGTGGAATAATCAGTACTATTCACACGACTCGTCTCCTTCACGATTTTTATGGCGATTTTTTGTCGGGCATTGATCCCTAAGTCTTTCATCACCGCATCAGTCAGCCAGTCTCTCCAGAGGGTGACAACAAATTCCCTGCCGCTCTGGGAAAAATCGGGTTCCGGAAGCCCTGCGTCTCTACACCCGGTTGTCATCTGGATCGTTCCATATCCGATTTTCTCGATATAGTGTGTGAAGTAAAGAGGAAGAGCGATCCGGTGATTGCGTGGCCGGGAGTTGTGTTCGATTTTCAGGTCTTCGAATGTGAGGTCCGAAGGAAGGTTGCCCGGGTTTCGTACTTCAATCCGATCTGAAAAAACACTCACCTGCACGCTTGCCGCCGAGGTATAATCCCGGTGAGCAACTGCATTGACAACTGCTTCCTGAATCACTTCTTTGGGGATCTCGTATTTTGTTTCACTGATCGGTGCGGAATCACGGGGAGGTACAGTGCGATTGATTTTAGAGAGAATAAAATCTGTGGCCTGGTCCACCTGATCAAAAAGCGTTCCGGTAAATATCTGATGAGAGGGTATCGGCTTTGCGACCACCGTTCCATGATAGTGCATACATTTGATCTCTGCGGTCGGCATGTACTTCTGGGGTTTAAGTCCGAACAGGAGAATTGCCGCATTGGTGGGTTGGGCCGCCTCCAATAAATCAAGATGTTTTAATACCTGCTCAGTTGGTGTTCCGGGATTAAGGGGAAAGCCTCTTTCTTTTTTTGCTACAGGAATAAACCATGCGACTTTTTCATCGGAGATATCCGCGAGCGTTGCTCCGGGGCAGGCGGATTCATCGAATGGCGTGCATGAAATAATTTTGCTGTCACACAGGAACTGGACCAATGCAGCATACAACTCTTTTTTCAATTCATCAATTGTAGTGAAACGTCGTCTCACAACATGGGGTGTTGCCCTGCTGATAAGGCTCTGCATCTTCGGATGACGTTTTTTATCATCCTTTCCCTTCAGGAAAATCAGCCGGTGTTTACTTTTCTTTGTTGCCTGCTCGAATTCAAGTTCTACCGGGGAAATACCCTGTTTGTTCTCAGGGCCGTATTCGTTACCAAAAATTCCCAGGTATATTGAGCATCCATCGACTTCGCTTAAGTATAATTCTTCGGGTTTTCGATCAACCGCTGGAACATATTCGAAGAGGAATGGCTCAAAGTACATCCTGAGCAGGGGATCCGTTTTGATGTAATCACGGACTGCTGTCCTTTCTTCATTCAATTCCTTTTGCACACTGCTGACAAATATGCCGATTGATGTCATCTTCCTGCTTGTTGTTGTCATGCTCGTGTTTGTCCTCACCCGGTAATCCGAGGATTTTGCTCAGATGAATGACAGATATTGAGTGGCTGATGTAAATATGCTTTTTAATTCATGAGTATTTTTTTCGTCCCGGTCAGGTACATTGTCTTCAGCAAAGCCTAAGCCCCTGATCTTACACATCATATTATCAGATGACCGTCCCGCCGGCCCTGCTCTCGCACGAGAGCACAGAGCATTATACCCCACAGTATATCCTCGACGCGGTGATCGCGTGCATGGGCGCGATCGATCTCGACCCGGCCAGCAACAGCCAGGAGATCCCGAACGTACCGGCAGTAAGGTATTACACAGCTCAGGACAACGGGCTCGTTCAGCCGTGGGAGGGGCGGGTGTTTCTCAATCCGCCGTTCGGGCCCGGTGTCGAGCGGTGGTTCTCGAAGCTATACCAGGAGCGGGCTGCTGGCCGGACCACGGAAGCGATTGTATTATGGAAATCGGCGACCGAAACCTCGGCATGGAAGACGCTGACGGCGATATCGTGCCGGGTGTGTTTTCCTTCTGCGAGGATCCGGTTTGTGAGACCTTCTGGCGATTGCGGTCCGGGACCGACATTTTCACCGGCGCTGTTCTATGTTGGTTCGCGAGCTGAAAGGTTCGAAGCGGCATTCGCGGAAATTGGAACGGTTTGGGTCGTGCCTTCGAAGTTCTCATTACTTTCACCACACGTTGCTTAACGATTTATAACCTCAAGCAAACGTAATCACTAACAATATAAAAACTAAAAATTGGATTCGTAAGAGGTTCTGAAGGTATGCCATCAACAGTAGAACAGGGTTTTACAAAATTTCATACTTGGTTAACGCCGACCCAAGGAGAAAACGATGCAGCGAAAAGACATAGATCTTCAATCGAAGCTTGCTTAAAAACAAATTTTGAGATAACGAGATATTTCAGGACGGGGTCGTTTGGGAACGGAACGAGTATCAGGGGTTATAGCGATGTTGACTATTTCGCATCGATCCCTCGTGAAAAATTGAAAAATGATTCGTCCGTTTCCTTAAGGATCGTGAAAGACGCATTAGATCTACGATTCCCCGGCACTGGTGTCAGAGTGAATAGCCCGGCAATCTACGTTCCCTTTGGAACTGATGCTTCAGAATCGACCGAAATCGTCCCTGCCGATTATTTGGGAGACACGACGATCAATAGATCTGTCTACCCCGTTTATCATATTCCTGACGGAGAGGGATCCTGGATGAACGCGAGCCCCGATGCTCACAATACTTATGTTGCCTATGTTAATGGTGAAAAAGGTCAGAAGGTTAAACCTTTAATCAGATTTCTGAAGGCATGGAAATTTTATCAAAATGTTCCCATCTCATCATTTTATCTGGAGATGCGAGCTGCAAAGTTCGCAGCAAATGAAGATAGAATCGAGTATTCAGTGGACCTGAAAACTCTATTAAGGAAATTATATGATTCAGATTTAGCTGCACTCCAAGATCCCATGGGAGTTTCGGGCAATATCCGGCCATGTTCAACTGATGTGAAAAAGGCCGATTCACTATCAAAACTTGGCACAGCCGTTGTGAGAGCGGAAAAGGCTGTAAATGCTGAGAATGCCGGTAAAATTTCCGATGCATACTATTGGTGGGATCTTCTGTTCAACAATCAATTTCCGGCATACTGATGGCGAACATGGCGCATAATATTTTTTTAGCACAGAACAGTGAGGAAAATCTAGGTCTCCTTGCAGCTCAGCGAGCAGTGTATTCCCAAGCCAAAACATACCGTCAGATACGAACAATTTTTTCGGTTATTCTTGCAATTTTTGGACCAATTTTATTTTATTTTTTCACAGATTGCAGACCCACAATCATAATAATCGGTGCAGCATGGGCATTATTATCAGAGATATTTTTGAGACGCCTCGAAGCTGAATCAATAAAAAAAGCAGCAACCGTACAAGAACAATTTGATGTTGATTTGTTCGGTTTGCCCTGGAACGAAATATTAGTTGGCAAAAAAGTCACTTCAGAATTAATACATTCTGCGAACAGAAATTTTACCGGCGATCGTGAAACGTTAAAAAACTGGTACGCTGATACAAGTTCCTTCCTGTACCCATTGAGGGTCCTGATTTGCCAGAGATCAAATATTGTTTGGGACTGGCGTTTACGACGTGAGTATGGATATTTTATTTTGCTATGTACTTTTGTGTTACTAGTCGGGGGTATTATTTTCGGAATAGTTTTGAATATTGGCCTTTTTGACTATTTAATTGGTATTTTCATTCCTCAATTTGCAGCAATACATCTCGGTATTGATGTCTCTCGAAATCAAATCGCACTCGCAAGTGAAAAAGAACAGAATGAAAATGTTGTTAATGATCTTATCGAAAAGGGAATTGAAAACCCGGATTCAATCACTCTAACTCAGTGCCGTGAAATTCAAAATTTTATTTATCATAGTAGAATTTTCGGATCACTTGTGCCTGATTTGTACTATGATCGGCTAAAAAAACAATATGAGCTCGATATGCAGGCTGTTGTGGAAAGTTATCGCAAACGGCTTAAATAATTTTTTTCTGTTCACTCATTATATTTTTACATTTTTCCGAGAAGATGGGGCCATATAAGGACCTATCTTACAACCCAGCATCCTCAATCCCGGTCACTACCCGATAATCAATTCCAATCGCCTCGAAATGCTTCTCACCGCAATCGGTCTTGGCTTTTTCAAGACCCCGGAGCCCAAGTGCATCTTTCGTGCCCTTCGTCTCCCGAATCATGTAGATAATTTTCCCGTTCTTTTTCAGAATGGCCCAATCCGGATTATACTGTCCTACTGGAGTCGGGACCTTGAACCACGCCGGTAATTTGATAAAATATTTGATGTCTTTTAACGATTCAAGACTCTCGGCAAATTTCTTCTCGGTGATGGAATCGTAGGTGATGTAATCATAAAGTGATTTCTTGGTCGGAACAATACGGTCGTTGATGAATTCCTTCTCATGTTCCTGCGTCCTGAACCGGCTCATCTCGAATGCGATCTCGTTCAGCCGTTCGTATTGTATTCCCTCAATGATTATCCGGTTCAGCTCGTCCTGGATACATTTCACCGATGCGTCCATGAATGCCTGAGGATTCTTGACAAAATCGTCGAGGCGTCCTGACTTTTTGAGAATTGCGTAGATGGTATGCCGGGTCAGCTCGACCCTGCTCTGGATGTACGAAAGGATATCCGGGACATGGGTCCTCTGCGTGAAGTAATCCTGATCGGGGGTTCTGACTTCCTGCGCTTTTATCCCGCTCGTTTCGAATGTGATATCGGCGATCCTGGTGGTAATTTTCAGCGGCTCGATCTTCTCCATCTTTTTTATTGCAGCGGAAGTTCGTTTTACAAGGTCGTCGCTATCGTAGTTAACAGAGTAAATTGTCTTCTGGCTGATGGCATTCCAGAACGTTTCGAATTCCGGATCAAGCAGTACATCCTCTCTGATTTTGCTCTTCTTCGGACTGTACCGGGTGACGTGATTCTCGATCTTATGCCGGTCGATGATCTCAATGATCTGACTGGTTACGGGCCTGAATTTTTCCGGGACAACGAACGTATGGTTTTCAACCGCCTGGCTGAATGCATCGTTAATTTTCCCGTCGTCTTCGATCCAACCGTTCTCCTGGATATGAGTCCGGAGTTCTTGAGTCTCTTCCGCTGTGAGGGATCTTTCTTCTCCGGGCTTTCCGATACGGAGTCCCTGGAATGCCTCCACGGGCAGGCGTCCGAAGACAATGCCTTCTTCCTCAAATTCGCTCTGGAGTGCGGCGACAAAGTCCGTATAACTCTCGTTCGCTACTACGACGAGATTGTTTATTTCTGCATTGAAGATCCGTTCACCGTCTTTGTTCACCGGCAGCCTCATGCCCCGGCCGATCTCCTGGCGTTTTTTCAGGGTGGAGACGGATTCATTGAGCGTGCAGATCTGGAAGACGTTCGGATTATCCCATCCTTCCCGTAGGGCGGAGTGCGAGAAGATGAATTTCAAGGGGTTCTCCGGGTCAAGCAGCTTTTCCTTGTCCTTCATGATGAGGCTGTATGTATCCTCGTCAGGTTTTGAGCGGCCCTCGGTATCTTTGAAGTGCCCTTTGGGGTCCTTTGAGAAATAACCGTTATGAACTCCTTCAGGAGGCAGGATGGTGAGACCGGCGTTCGTATACTCCTCTGCAAGCTCGCGATATGCTTCCTCGAACCATTCGGCGTAGATCCCTTTCAGCGGCCCGGTGTCGGTATATTTCCGGTAATTCTCCACGCGGTCGATGAAGAAGAGCGAGAGGACCTTGATGCCCTTGTCCTTCAACTGCCATTCCTTTTCAAAATGCGTTTTGATAGTTTCTTTAATCTGTTTTTTAACGATATCCTGCCGGGACCCGCCTTGTTCCTGCCCGGGTCTCATTCTGATACCATTGGCAAATTTGATAAATTCCCTGCCCGGCTGGGCGTTGATTTCTGCAACGGTGAACCCGTTTTCGTAGATGGTGTTCTCACCCGATTTCTGGTAGAGATCGTCATCTTTTTTAACCGTGATCGATGTGAGTTTCGGGCCGGCAGTGCCCATCTTATAGAATTGGATCTTGGCTTTGAGCGGCGGTTTGTCGAGATGGATTTCTTCAATTCTGATGTAGGATTGCGTGGGATCATTCTCCGCGAGGACAGAGGCAACCGAGATCTTTTTGACGAGATTCATTTGGAATGCCTGGACCGGGCCGAGATTATAGACGGGGTTGTAGAGATCGCGGTGCGTAGCCGAATACCGGAGCGTGCAGAGCGGGTTTAAGGATGCGATGGCTTCCTTTGACTTCCCGCTCTCCATATTCTGGGGTTCATCGAGGATGACGACCGGGTTGGTGGTCTGGATAAATTCAATCGGTCGCCTTCCGCCCATCTGATCCCGGGTGTCGTGGATGATGTTGTTCTCTTTTTTGTTGAAGGCGTCGATGTTGATGATCATGATCTGTAGATCGTTGCCTGCTGCATAGCTCCTGAGCTGGCTGACCCTCTTCGAGTCGTACACAAAATAGGTGAAGGGGACGTTGTTGTATATATCCCGGAAATGGTCGAGGGTCATCTCAATGGATTTGAGTACGCCTTCGCGTATGGCGATGGACGGGACGACGATGATGAACTTCCTGAACCCATACTTTTTGTTCAGCTCGAAGATGGTCCGGAGATAGACGTACGTCTTACCGGTCCCGGTTTCCATCTCGATGGTGAAGTTCTTTCCCTTGCCCAGGATATCATCGGGAGAGAAGATCTCATTCTTTTTCTGGATTGCTTTCAGGTTTTTGCCAAGCGTCGTATCATCGATGACGAGCCGGTTTCCGTACCCGAGTTCGTTCTGGATGAGTGCCTGGCCTGAAGATTCGAGAAGGGGATTGAGTGAAACTTCGTAGTCGCCGGCGCTCAACGTCTGGCTCTCGAAAAGTCCAGTGACAGCATCGATCGCATCCCGCTGGTATTGCTGGTGTGGATCGAACCTGAACTTCATCATAAGTTATGTGGCCTCCGGGGTGTCGGGTGCTCGTTCTGACCATTCGATCAGTTTCTTTTTCAGTTCTTCCTTCGAGGGCAGGTAGAGCTGGTACTGGGGTGCATAGATATTTGCGTTCTCGGGCAGCGTCAGGTTGACGAGCGCATCGTTCTTTGTTTTACAAAGGATAATACCGATGGTCGGATTCTCGTCGTCGAGTTTCACCTCACGATTATAATAATTGACATACATCTGCATCTGGCCGAGATTTTCGTGGGTTAATTTTCCGATCTTGAGATCAATGAGGACATAGCACCGGAGGATACGGTTATAAAAAACGAGGTCCACGAAGAAATTGTCGGCATCGAAGGTGAACCGTTTCTGCCGGGCTTCGAAGAGGAAACCTTTGCCGAGTTCCAGGAGAAAATCCTCCAGTTTGTCGATGATGGCGGATTCGAGATCGCTTTCGGAGTAGTCTGTTTTTTCATGGAGTCCGAGAAATTCAAGAATGTAGGGATCCTTGAGCAGATCTCCGGGTTTTTCGACAATCTGACCTTTTTGGGCGAGAGCCCTGACACCCTTTTTATCCCGGCTGAGTGCAAGCCGTTCGTAGATTCCGGAGTCAAATTGTCGTTTGAGCTCAGAAAGCGACCATTGGTTCTCCTTTGATTCGATCTCGTAAAATTTTCGCTCATCCCGGTTGCCGATATTCAGGAGGAAGACGTAGTGCGACCAGCTGAGGGTGAATTGGGTTGTCAATTTTGCAGACAGTGTCTGCACAATTGGTGTTTTCGTTGTAACTGTTGCCGGAGATTTTGCAGACACTGTCTGCGGAATTTGGGGTGTAGTCTCGCGGTATTCGAGGTAAAAATCACGCATGTACCTTAAATTTCTCGTCGAAAATCCCTTCCCAACGTCGTCTGTCAGTCGTTGTGAAAGTTCTTCAAACATCTGTTTTCCGTATTCCGCCCGTTTGCTCCCCTTCTGTTCATACTCCACGATCCGACGCCCGATCTCGAAGTTGGTGATGACCTGCAGGGTGTTAACATTCTGTGCCGCTGCCCGCCGTGCGCTCTGCACCAGGTCCCGGATCTCTTTGACGAGCGGGAGGATGGGTTCAGCGGGTAGAGCGGTTTTGGATTTCACCGGTTTTTTTGCCATCATTCACCCCGTTCAAACGGTCCTGAAATCGGCAACCCCGTGCGATTTCATGATCTCCATAGCATTTGTCCTGAGCTGATCATTGTTTTTGAATCCGGTATCGAGGCAGATGGCACGCGCCGGTTTGATCTCCGCCATCTTCACGATGAGGTCTTTCGTGAGATCGTGTTCGAGACAGATGAGGAGGGCATTGTCGTCAATGGAGTACACTTTTTTGCCGGCGATCTTCTTTTCCGCCACCGGTGTTGTGAGGGCAAAGCCCGATTTAAGGAGGAGTTCGTAGAGAATCTCCTCATCGGTGCTGTGCGGGTTGATATGATCGATGAAGAGTTCGATCTGTTTCTCGACTTTGCCGTTAGCCGGTACCTTGCCGTCCCAGACCTTGAAATTGGATTTGTCAAGCCGGAATGCACGGAAACCGAGGTCCAATGGAATTTCCATTGTGTTTTCGAGTTTCTTTTGATTTGTTGACTTTTTACGCTCCTGTTGGATTTTATGGATAACACGATTGATTCGTTCTTTTCCTACATCAGCAATGTTTTTCAAAATTGTTTTATTTTCAATGGGGATTTCTTTTGGTAATGGTTCTGGAAGTTGGACCATCATATATTGAATTTTCGACACCCTTTCAATATTCGTTTCAAGGACTGCTTGGGCTGTAGTGCACGAACCTGCAAAGAAATCCATGACAATGTAGGGTTCCGTATCATTCGGAATTGAAATTTCAATAATTCTTTTTATTAATTTTACAGGTTTCGGAGTATCAAATGGATCTTCCATTAAGCCAAATAAAGCCCGAAATTCTCTTCTCGCCTCTTGATTGTCCCCGGCCACTTCACGTTTCCACCACGTCGATGGCACTATGCCTTCAGACACTTCCGTTCTGAATCGTTTCAATCTAGGGAATCCCCTTCCATCTGAACCCCACCAAATACGTTTTTCTTGATAATTTTTCTGATGGGTTGGCTTTTCAAAACGCCAGACTCGTTGGCGGGATGGCCAGACATCTTCTCCTGTATTAGGATTTTTTATTGGGTAAAACAGATTTGGACGCTCATCAGCGGTTTTATTGCAGGAATAATCAACGGATGTCCAATCTCCTCTGGGATCATTATCTGGATTTGTATATCTTTGATTTTGTTCCTCCCCACGTGGAATGTATTGTCTTTCCCATCCAAACTCATCATCACGATTTGCTTTGGATTGTTTGACATAGACTAAAATGTGGTCATGCATGTCAGAAATGTAAATTGCATCATTTTGTGGTGATTGCTTTTTCTGCCAGACGATGTTTGCAATAAAATTTTCTTCTCCGAATATCTCGTTCATCATTTCGCGGAGATTGTGAACCTCGTGATCATCAATTGAGATAAATATGACCCCATCCTCTCGTAGTAGATTTCTTGCGAGGAATAGACGCGGATACATCATGTTCAACCAGTTCGAGTGATACCTACCAGCAGTTTCAGTGTTGGTCGAGAACTTCTTGCCTTCGGTATCCACCTGTCCGGTGTACGCAAGATACGTATCGAGATTTTCGGAATATTTATCGGGGTAGATGAATTCGTTTCCCGTGTTGTACGGAGGATCGATATAGATCATCTTGACTTTGCCGTAGTAGGACTTCTGGAGAAGTTTCAGAGTTTCGAGGTTGTCGCCTTCGATGAAGAGATTCTCTGTTGTGTCCCAATCGACCGACTCTCCCTTGACCGGTTTGAGTGTCCCGATGCTCGGCTCCTGAATGATCCTGAAGCACTCCGCCTTGCCCCGCCACGTCAACCCGAACCGCTCCTTTCCGGTCTCAACATCAGCGCCAAGCGTGAGCTGAAGTCGTTCCCAGTCGATTTTTCCTTCGGTAAATACTTCCGGGAAAAGTTGTTGCAGTTTTTCCTTCTGCTCTTCAGAGATGGATTTGGATTTAAGATCGACCTTCGGGATTGACACAGGCATGGGACACCTTTCTTAGTGTTATGTGGTGCGGTTTAATTGCTTAAATGATCGGATTTTTGTTGAAGGGATTCTCTGAACGTGTCAGCCCCCCTTCAGTAAAACCTAAGCCCCGCCTCCCACAGAGTACTATTCAGCCCAAGGGCCCAAGGGCGGGAGAAACGTATGGCAGATTTCGTACAGAGTGCAAATGTCAAGAGTGCAGTCCGCACCCTTGCAGAACCCATTGCGGATGTCGCGACGTTCAACACGATCGTCCAGTCGGTTATCGACGACAATCCCTTTGAGTGTGTATCGTATATGACCGGCGGTGTGACCCATGAACCGGTCGAGAAGACCAAGGAGGCATACACCGCCAAGTTCGTCTACCAGGACGTTGAGGCCAAGACCGTTGGCACGGGCAGCCACAAGTTCGACACGCTGGCAAAGTTCAATGCCGGCGTGACCGCGATCGTTGCTGCCACCGCTGTCAGCACGGCACACGGCGGAACCGTGGTCCACGACCTCGGGAAGGATGGCTTCTCCGCGACCCTGAAGTGCCATGACGCCAACGGCGAGATCTACATGGTGAACTTCAGCCGCGACCGGGTCACCATCACTTCGTACTCGGATGACGCAATCCGGACGAATGTTGAGACCTGGGCGGACACCGTGGCAGCTCTCGCCTAGAACTGCCTGACGAACAGAGCCGGCGGGGAGAGTGGCCCCCCGGTCACCCTCTCTTTTTGGTTCTCTCGTCATTTGCGGAGGACCGTTATGGAAACGGAAATTCTCGGGATAGTGCTTGCCACCGTGCTTCCGCTCTATCCCATGCTGTTTGCCATCTACCAGAAGATCGGCAAATACGATGAGGTCGTCGAGGAGTTCAAGAAACTCCAAAACGAGCACGAGCAATGCAAGGAGGAATATCATGGATTCTGAGAACGTGCAGCCGGTCGCAACCGTGACCGGGCTGTATCGCGGCAAGTTCGGCGGCCTTGAGCCGCTCACGGCCCGCACCCCGCTGACCCGGGACGAAGTGCGGCGCAATCCTATCTTCTATGAGCTGTACCTGCACGCGGAGCAGGGGGACGAGAACCTGATCATCGATGTGATCTATGACCGGATGTCGCCGATGCGGCTCCAGGACCTGTACCGGGGAACCGATATCCCGCGAGGGGTCCGGTTCTGGCCGGACTGGTTCGACATTCCGCCGTATGCGGAGATGCGGGACGTGGACGGGCGGCGGGTGTATCCCCGGGCCCCGGGTATTCACACAATCCAGATCCGGACGGGCCGGCGCAAGTTCGCGCAGATGGGCCGGGTCCGGGACTTCAGCCCGGCGAATGGCGGATACACGAGCCCGGTCTTCGAGATCCGGATTGCGGAGGAAGCCGATGTTTGAGAACGAGATGCAGACCCGGTGCGCTATCTGCGGGACCGGGATCCTGCTCGGGCTGGTCCTGGTGCTGGCCCACCTTCCCCTTCTCCTGCTCATCGTGCCAATCGCAATCCTCTTCCTCGGTGTCGTTGCAGACCCGGAGGAGACGCACGCGGTCTGGTACGGGATGCTGAACACGCTCGGGATCTTCGAATTCCCCGCACTGACCGACATCGAACGGTTTACCTATGCCGAGAAACGGCATTACTTCTGGTTCGGCGAGGTCGGGATGGCTGCGATCCTGGCCGGGGTGTTTGCGGTCCCGCTCGGGATCTTCATGGCAGGCCGGACTGAGATCAGCCTTGCGTTCATTGGCGGGGCGGTCCTGTTCCTGCCGCTTTTCGTGTTCCTGCCGAAACTGATCCAGCGTGCGATGAAGGCGGATGCGGCTGCCGTGGTCGAGGCGTTCGGGAAGAATGAGCAGGTGAAGAAAGTGTTCTGGACCCTGTTCATCTCGATGGCCGGGCTGTTTGTTGCGCAGGTCCTGGACCCGGTGACGGCGCAGCAGATTGTGGGGATGGTGATGGGGATGGGGGTGTGAATATTATCGTTCCCTCTCTTTTTAGTTTGATTTTTATCCGCATCTGACCATCATCCTACTATGGACCCGGCCAAGATCCAAAAACTCGAAGATCGAATAGGGCATACATTCGTTAACAAGGACTTCATGATACGGGCCCTGACACACCCAACGTTCTCCAAAGAGGAAAAAGAGAAAAAGGTCGGAGCAAGAGACTGCCCGCATCAGGCGACCTATGCCACGTTGGGCGATGCAATTCTGAAGGCCGGTTTGATCTCAATCCTTATGGAGAAGGGGCTGAAGACTAAAGGAAACATCACAATATCGAAAGCGGATCTGGAGAATAATTTACACCTTGCCCATGTCGGGGAACGGCTGCATCTTCTTGAAGAAAATTTCATCCTGCATAGAGCTGGGAAAGACGAAAAACTCAAGGAGGCATCCATTGCACTGTGTTCGGACACGGTAGAGGCACTCATCGGCGCGATTTACATTGACAGCAACAGTTCGATGCCTGTTGTTATGGATTGTATATCGAAGATATTTTCACCTGAACTGGAAGAAATGAAAAAGAAATTTTATCTCTGAAAATCTCCCCCTTTGATATTTCCCCGTCGATGACCCTCAAAAAGGGGGGTAAATCCCCTCAGGTAAAATAAGCCCTATACGGGCTCCTTTTCCCTTTCCTGTGTCCGGGCCAATACCGGAAACCCCCGTAAAATGCACCCTTTCAGTTCCTGTGGAAAAAGTGCCATATATTCGCTCCGTTTGCCAAAATACGGCAGAATTGCGTCTCAATAAAAGGCCACCAAAGGCCTTTAAATCGTGCCGGTTTTTGCCACCTATTTTACCCCCACCGGATTTAAAACCTCTGCCAGAATGCTATTGTGAAGGTTTTTTTCTCCGACGGAGGTCTCAAAAATTGGGAAAACGGGGGAAAAGGCCTGAAAATGAGGTTGTATCCGGATCCTGTCAGAGGTAATCTCTCATTTTCTTGACAAGCGCGAGCTGGTTGTTTGCCTCGTCCTTCTTTGCTTTCTCAATTGCGGCAATAATCTCTTTGACCGGTTTCGTCAGCGAATAGCACTTTTGCGGACGGCCTTTATTTTCGGAGGGAATCGTGCGGCAGTGAACCCAGCCTTGCTCATCCAGGTATTTGATCGCGATACTCACTTCTGGCTGGCGCAGGTCGGTCCCGCGCTCGAGTTCACGGGATGTTGCCTCAGGAGTGTTCGCAAGGAATACCAGGGTTTGTGCTACAGTTTTTTTCGTGCCGATTTTTATGAGGAGGTTGACAAATTCTTCCTCTTTATCAGTGAATACTAAGATACTTTGCTCTTTCATCGGTCACCCGTTTCCGGATTGCTTTAATTGGCTTTTTACTATTACGTTAAAGCCATTCTGGTCTGGTTTTAAGCCGGTCGCGGAGCTGTGCGAGCACGGCGCAGTCGTGCGAAGCGTGCGACGCGGGCGGCGATCTGCGGTGCTTTATCGGGCTGGTGACGCCCGGTCATCCTTTTGTCTTGTTGACAAGTTTGTTGTACATCTCCTCGCCGACACATTCCTTCGCGTATTTGCACCACTGGACGCAGGATATGATATCGTTGTAGATCACGAACCCGCAGTTGTCGCAGGTCACCTTGAGGTCATTGGAGAAAATCTCAACCTCGTTCCCGCACTGCGGACATTTCTTGATTGACAGGGTGGGGGTCCGGAGGTTCGAGGCCCCGGGGCAATGGTCAAGCACGGGGCTCCACCTCCTTCTCCATCTGTTGTTCCATGAGCCGGATATCGTCCGGCCTGAGCATCTTAAACTCCCGCAGAAGAGCCGCCCGGTACTCGGCCATCTTTTTTGTGGGAATGTAATTGAATTGCCGGACCCGTTTGATGAGCTCGTCGATGATCGTCTCATCGTTTCCGAAGTTCCTGCGGTACACGTCAAGGAGGATCCAGTCCAGCCGGTCGATCCCGGTCTCCTTTCCGTCAATCACAATCTTCTTGATCTTGACCTGGTCCGGCGGAATCCCGCCGCAGATGGTGCAGTAGTACCCGTCTTTTCCATCGCCGCCCATGCATCACTCCCGTATCATCGTGAGGCTCATCTTGAACGGGGTGATCGCGGAGAGGGCATGCGGGGCGTTTGCCGGGAAGATGATGGTATCCCCTTCCTTCATTTGGTACGTCTGGCCCCCGACCCAGACCTCGCATTCACCTTCAAGAATCGTGACTGTTGCATCGTAGGGAGCCGTGTGCTCGGACAGTCCCTCGTTCTCATCGAACGAGAAGAGCGTGATACTCCCGGCTTTCCGGTTGATGATCATCCGGCTGGCCACACTCCCGTCCTGGTAACTGACAAGATCCTTCAGGTGCAGTACTTTCCCCTTGAGCTCCTCGCGCTTCTTATCCGGTTTTTCTGTCAGTCCGATTGTTTCAGGTTTGAATTCCATACTATCAGATCCTGTTATTTTTCCTGATGAATTTTTATTGGCCGGTTCCTTGAATATACAAGTGCCCCCACCTTCGGACAGACATCTGTACATCGTCCGCAGAGGTAGCATTCGGCTTTCGCATCCTCCCGCTTTGCTTCATCGGTCGGACAGGCCTTCTCACATTTTTTACATTCGATACAGGCATCGGTTCTCTGTAACCGGAAAAGGCTCTTCCATGCACCGAGCGACAACAGTGCCCCGTATGGGCAGACAAGCCGGCAGAACGGGCGGTACCATGTCATTGACAACAGCAACACCATAAAAAATACGAACGAGCCGGTCGTCAGGGTAAGGTAAAAGAAATCCCGGATGCCAAAATCCGAAAGGAGCGAAGCTGACAGGACGAATGCCATGAAAAGGAAGACGACAAAGACGAGCGCTCGCACTGCCATGAATGCATTCTTATAGCGGGGACTGGTTTTCGGGACAGGGGTGTGATAGGCAATCTCCTGCACTGCCCCGACCGGGCAGAGATACCCGCAGATGAATCTCCCAAAGATAAAGGTCAGGAAAAAGACAACCATGAGCCCCGCAGCCCCGACAACCAGGGGGGCTCCCAGCCCCTGGACATCCCGCAGCATGAGCTGCTGGAACTGGTACGGGATCACGGGAGAGAAGATAAGGAATCCGAGCGCTGCCGAAACAAGGAGCATCAGCCACCCGATCGATCGCCGCCACCGGCCCGAGTACCAGAGGTACGCGAGCACACCAATCATGACGAGTGCGTACACGAATCCGATGGCTTTGGGAACATTCTCTAAGACCATTTTTTGTATCCTCCGTTTATACCGGGCTGGCAGGCCGCAGGACCGTGGCGGCCGGATTCTTCATTCTCTTTCCTCAGCATGCTGCTATTAAAAGGGAACGGATTTTTCAGGCCTTAAGCATCCGGGCCATATCAGCCTCGACTGTGGTGTTGGGCTTGAGGTCGAAGTTTTTCACCAGCACGTCCAGCACGGCAGGCGATACAAATGCCGGCAGTTTCGGGCCGAGCGTGATGTCCTTGACGCCGAGATGAAGCAGGGCAAGAAGGACGAGCACCGCTTTCTGCTCGTACCACGCGATGTTATAGGAGATCGGCAGTTCATTGATGCCGACGCCGAACGCTTTTGCGAGCGCCTGGGCGATCACGACGAGCGAGTAGCAGTCATTGCACTGCCCGGCATCGAGCACCCGGGGAATGCCGCCGATAGTGCCGAGACCGAGACTATTGTACCGGTACTTGGCACAGCCGGCGGTTAAGATAACCGTATCTTTCGGGAGGGCCTTTGCAAACTCCGTATAATATTCCCGCTCCTTCTGGCGACCGTCACATCCGGCCATGACGATGAATCGTTTGATCGCGCCGCTCTTGACTGCTCCCACGACCGTATCGGCGAGGGCAAGAACCGCGTCATGGGCACAGCCGGTGATGAGGTCGCTCCCGCTGCCCGGCAGGGTTTTGGGTGGCGGGCAGGTCTTTGCGAGCGCGATGATCTTCGAGAAGTCCTTCTTCCCGCCCGGGCCGGCTTCGATATTCGGCACGCCTGAAAAGCCGGTCAGTCCGGTTGTGAACAGGCGGCCCTTGTAGGTATCTTTCGGGGGAACGAGGCAGTTGGTCGTGAAGAGGACCGGGCCGTTGAACTGCTCGAACTCCTCCTTCTGGTGCGGCCATGAGCCGCCGTAATTACCGTATAGGTGCGGGTATTTTTTGAACGCAGGATACGCGTGGGCCGGCAGCATCTCGCCGTGGGTGTAGATATCCAAGCCGGCGTCCTTTGACTGCTCCAGCAGCATTTCGAGATCCTTCAAGTCATGGCCGGTGATGAGGATGCCCGGGCGTGTTCCTACCGTTGTCTTCACGTTCGTGATCTCCGGTTTCCCGTATGCCGAAGTGTTTGCCTCGTCCAGCAGGGCAAGAACCTTCACACCGTATTCCCCGCATTCCAGCACGAGTGCAACCATGTCGGGAACTTCAAGATCCTGGAGCATGGAGGCAAGCGCTTTCTGGATGAAGCCCGTTACGGCAGAATCAGTCTTTCCCAGCACCGCTGCATGGGTGTAATACGCCCCGATCCCTTTGAGGCCATAGAGAAGCGTTGACCGGAGGGAACGGACATCCTCGTTTTCCGTTGCCAGGATCCCCACGATTTTTGCCTTCATGAGGATATCGCTCTCACCCGCCGGCTTCCAGGTACACGCATCCGGTTCCGGGCTGCCACTTGCCGGGAGAGCGTCACGGATGGCAACAGCACGGTTGATAAGTTCAGTGAACCGCACCTTGTCAAAATTGACGTTGGTCAGCGTGGAGAAGAGTGCGTCAGAAAGGAATAATCCTGCCTGCGGATCTCCCCTGCCATGCTTCATTGCTGCAAGGTTCCGAATGGCGATTCCCTTGCAGACATGGATGAGCACATCCTGGTATGCAGCAATCTCGTCGTCTTTGCCGCAGACTCCTTTCACTGTACATCCCGTCCCTTTTACGGTCTCTTCGCACTGGTTACAGAACATATTTAGTCTCCTTTGATTTCTTTTTGATACAAGATATCAATAGCATACCAGATTATAAATACTTAGGAGTATCCAAATACATACCATGCAGGAAATGTGTACGGTGTACCAGACCGTCAAATATCTGACAAAGAAGTGGTCATTGCTGATTATCCTTGAACTCTACAAGGGTCGGGACTACACCCGCAGGTTTTCTGAGCTCCGCGATGCCCTTCACGGTATTACCCCCAAGGTACTCTCGGAGCGTCTCAGGGAACTGGAGGATGAAGGCATTATCACCCGGAACGTGGACGCAACCGCATTTCCGGTCAGGACGGAATATACGCTGACGGAAAGCGGACTTGAGATCGTGAACGTTATCCGGGGCATCAAGCACTGGGCGCTGAAATGGAAGATAGATAACATTCCCTGCGGCGAACAGGACTGCAAGGTGTGTGTGCTCTAATGAATCATTCTTGGATATACGGAGTAGATCATGAAACGGAAGATTATCAGTATTGACGAAATGAAATGCACGGGGTGCGGCCAGTGCATCCCGGACTGCCCGGAGGGAGCCCTCCAGATTATTGAAGGGAAGGCACGGCTCGTCTCCGATCTTTTTTGCGACGGCCTTGGTGCCTGCATCGGAACCTGTCCGGAAGGAGCTATCTCTGTTATCGAACGTGAGGCTGTACCCTATGATGAAAAAGTCGTGATGGCGACCATCGTGAAACAGGGTGTCCCGGTCATCAAAGCTCATCTCGAACATCTTGCCGGGCACGGGCAGCTGGAACTCTATGCGCAGGCGATTGAATACTTACAGGAAAAGGCCATCGGCGTTCCCGACCATCGCGGCCCGGTCTGTCCGCCACAACCCGGGCAGGGGGGGCGCTCACCTTTTGCCACCTGCCCGGGATCCGCAGCACGGAGCATTCCGAAAAACCCATCAGCGCCCGATCAGCAGCCACCGGTAAAAGCTGAATCCGAACTCCGCCAGTGGCCGGTCCAGCTCTCACTCCTGAATTCAGGAGCGCAGTATTTTGACAATGCGGACCTGCTGATCGCTGCGGACTGTGTGCCTTTTGCATATGCAGGATTCCACCAGGAGTTCCTGCGGGGGCGGATCGTGATCATTTTCTGCCCGAAACTGGATCAGGACATTGAGGGCTACATCGCGAAAATGGCGGAAATCTTCAGCCGCCACACGATCAAATCGATCTCGATCGTCCACATGGAGGTCCCGTGCTGTAACGGCGTGCGGTATGTTGTAGAAAAGGCACTGGAACGGGCGAAAAAGAAGATTCCGCTTACGGACACGACGATCCTGATTAACGGGGGACTGGGTCCGTGAAGGAACCATTCGTTTGCCGGATGATGATTTATGAAGAGATACCAGAAGAGGGGTGAAGAAGAATGACAGGTTCCACGAAAGGAGCACTACTCCAGCGGGATGGAAAACGGTACGCCGTTGTCACGCGGATGCCGGCGGGAATTGTAACGCCGGATGATCTCGAAAAGATCGCCGGGATCGGGCGGAAGTACCGGGTGCCGATGCTCAAGATAACAAGCGGACAGCGGTTCGCGCTCATCGGCCTTGAGCCGGGAGACGTGGCAGACGTGTTTCAGGAACTCGGGCCGCTTGCACAGCCCGAGTCTGCTCCCTGCGTCAAGTTCGTGCAGGCATGCCTTGGCACGGAGATGTGCCGTTATGGTAACCAGGACTCGATCGGCCTGGCACGGGCCCTCGAAGAGCGGTTCAGGGATCAGACCTTCCCGGCCAAAATCAAGATCGGAGTCTCAGGATGCCAGCGCTGCTGCGGCGAGAGCCAGATTCGGGATCTCGGAATCATGGGAACGAACAGGGGATGGACGGTCTTCTTCGGTGGCAATGCAGGACGGAAGGCACGGATCGGCGATATCGTAGCAAGCGACCTGACTGCCGCCGAAGTAATGGATTGTGCAGGCAGGCTCCTTGAATATTACCAGCGCAATGCCCATGCAAAAGAGCGGACGGCACGGTTCATAGAACGTATCGGGATGGAAACGCTCAAATCCGAACTGCTGACATTACTTCCCTATATCCAGATTGAGAAGGTGAGCTAAGATGAAGATTACTGAAGTTGCAAATATTGTATCGGGTCCAAACCCGCATCATGTCGATGCACGCAAGATCTACGATTCTCCGCATGCAATGGCTGTTGTCATTACGCTCCAGCCCGGGGAAGCGCTGAAAAAACATGTAACACCCGTCGACGTTTTCTTTTA
>Ga0302251_1000175_pt1 | contig 74061 bp, 64 predicted proteins | sample AAG_RA_Gln_MG_FD_193534 | JGI IMG/M metagenome (GOLD analysis project Ga0302251, IMG submission 193534) | Enriched activated sludge microbial communities from anaerobic digester in WTTP, New Holstein, Wisconsin, United States - AAG_RA_Gln | ecosystem: Engineered > Bioreactor > Anaerobic >... | reverse complement strand
ATCGCCCGGTTCACCGCGTGATTCCGCGAACGGCGGTTGAAGTAATCATCAACGGCGGCGGAATCGACTTTAGCTTTCAGGGCAGGCAACTCCGCTTCATCAGCGGCTTCGTGCAACCGTTCCACCCTGTCGGTCAGAACGGAGATGCGGTAGATATCCTGGCCGAAGCGGCTCCAGTACTCCGGCTCCTCGAAGTTCGAGTAGGAGTTGGCGGCGCGCATAATCACGTTGAAGCCGGCCAGATACAGGTCGGGTTTTCTGCGCCGGGCCTCGCGCAGGATATCCAGCCGGTCAATAACTTCCGCCGATGTTTCACCTCCGATTCTGCTCGGAATCAGGCCGCCGTATCCGAGAAGATCCACCGATACGACCACAGCATCCGCCGCGCCGATACGGTCCAGGAACCAGTGCGACAACGCGCTCGTATTCCCCGGTTTCCGGTAAGCGGGCATCATCTCCGCCGGGGGCATCAAAAGGTCGACACCGGCAATGGGAGCCAGGTAGCGCGGATACCAGTAATTGCACGGACGTTCGTCCAGCGGCAAAAGCAATATTCGATGAGGCATGCGTTCGTCCTTCAGCTCAGCGGAAGCGCTCTTCCGGTATTCGTTCCAGCAGTTTCCAGCAGTACCACTGCATGCGCGGCAGATGGAAAGGTCCTTTCCACATGTTACCTTTAAGCCGACTGGCAACGGTTCCGTCGCGGTGCAGATAGCCGAACCAGTCTCCGTACAGCGGATCCGGAAAGTGCGCGTAGGTCCAGTCGTGCACCTGTGCATGGCGGCGTTCGTACTTCGCATCACCCGTCAGTTCCCAGGCCAGCAGGTTCGCGATGATGGCTTCGTTGTGGTTCCACCAGAACTTCATGTCCTGCCAGTATTCCGGATTCGGCAGACCTCTGCAGTCCTTGAAGTACAAGATTCCGCCAAAATCTCTGTCCCATCCGAGTTCATAAGACCAGTCGATGATCTTGAGCCCCAGTTTCTCCAGCGCTGTGTCACCGCCTCGCAGTCGGGCTTCTTCCAGAATGAACCACCCGGCTTCCAGCGAATGACCGGGATTCACTGTCCGGCCCTCGAAGTTGTCAATAAACTCACCGTTCGGACCAACCATTTCGAGAACGCAACTGAACTCGGGTTTCACGAAGTCGCGTTCAATCTCCGCGATACATTGGTCGATAACTTCGTTGCACAGGGGGTTACGAGTGGCCTTGCGGAGTTCTTGAGCCGTCACAATTAAGACCATCAGCATCGCAAGACCCTTGGCCGGTCGTACTTCGGAATTCGTCTTCGGTTCCAGCAATCCTGGCGTGTTGTGGTACTTCAACATCAGGTTGAAGACATCCGTTGCCTTGTCCAGGCTGGCTTGATCACCCGTTGCCGTTCCGTACGCCGCCAGTGCAACCACAGCGAACGATTCCGAAAACAGGTAGCGCCGTTTCCTCAGTGGAGCGCCTTCCCGGGTGACGGTGAAGAACATCCGACCGTCTTCGTCGAAGCAGTGCCGGATCATAAAATCCACGCCAGCGCGGGCCGCATCCAGCCACTCGGTCTTCTTCTGCACGGTGTTGTACAACGTGGAGAGCATCCAGACGAACCGGCCCTGGAACCAGACGGACTTGTCGGTCTGAAGCCAGGTCCCGTCCTGATCGACGGAAGTGATGTAGCCACCGTGCTCGCGGTCGACTGCGTGCTCAAGCCAAAAGGGGATGGTATCGTCTAGCAGTCCGTCGCGATAGGTAGCGATCAAAGAGTTCCGTCGTTCAGGGGTCATCGGAGTCCTTCTTTTGTGGAGGTTGGGCGTTGTGCCAAATCAGTTTATGGGCACGCGTGCTCGGGTGTCAACGTCTCGACAACCTTCGCCTTACGGGCTCGCGGTGCTATTAATGAAATGACCAAATGGTAGAATTGCCCGGCTCAACCGGAACGGAACCTGAAAATGGACGACGAATACGAGTACATTGCGAGCGAGGATACGGCATCGAACAATCCGCTGGACGACGACCTGATGACCTATATGATGTTCTTCGCGGACGAGGAAGAAGCGCAGGCACGGGCGTCGCACGGTGCTCACAATCATACACAACCGAATTACGGATGCGTTGTCGTTGCAATCGCCGCTGTGATTGTCGTAGTCCTGCTCTTTCTATACGTGTTGTTCCAATCATGACTCGGCGGGAGGCTCCGGAAAGTCGCTCCAGGAAGCAATCAGGTCCCGCATATGGTGAAACACCGCCTCGGCGGTGGTTCTTGTCATTCCTTTCACAGACGCAATTTCCTCCACGGACGCCTTCGAAAGGGACGCCATATCTCGGAACTTGCGCATCAGGGCGATCCGGCGTTTGACTCCGACTCCCGGCACATCATCCAGCAGGCTCTTCAAAGCGCTCTGACCCCGCAATTTTCTGTGGAATGTTATTCCGAAACGGTGGGCTTCGTCACGAAGCCTCTGGCACAACTGAAGCCCACGATGGTCGCGGGAAAGGACAAGAGGTCTTGATCGGCCGGGCAGGTAGATCTCTTCATCGCGCTTGGCCAGACCGGCGATCGGAATCAGGGCGCCTTCACGATCGAGGATTTCCTTCGCGGCGTTCAACTGTCCCTTGCCTCCGTCAACAAGGATGAGGTCCGGCAGTCTCTCAAAACCCGGACGCAATTCCTTAGCGGCCGCAAGACGCCGGGAAAGTGTTTCCTGCATGGCGGCAAAGTCGTTCGGCCCGATAACGGTGCGGATTTTGAACTTTCGGTAATCCGACTTCTTCGACTCGCCGTCCTCAAAAACCACCATCGCGCCGACCATTCCCGTTCCCTGGGTATTGCTGATGTCGTAACACTCAATCCGGTGAGGAACACCGGGCAGTTCCAACGCATCCTGCAAAGCCGCCATTGCCTCTTCCGCGCGCGTAAGCCGAACGGCAAGTCGGCCCATTTGCTCTTTCAGGGCGTATCCGGCGTTGGAAGCCGCAAGTTCCACCAGGCGTTTCTTGTCGCCGCGTTCCGGTGTATGGACAACCACCTTGCTACCACGTTTCTGCCGCAGAAAAGACTCCATGATGTGCATTTCATCAAACCCAAGGGGTAGCAATACCTCGCGAGGTACGTACGGCGCATCCGAGTAATACTGGGCCACGAATTGCTGTAACTGCTCTTCGACGGTTTCGTTTTCGGCGCCTTCCAGAAAGAAGTGCTCCTGGCCAATCAGTTTTCCTTCCCGAATGAAGAACATCTGCACACAGGCAGACCCGTCGTCGGTTGCCAGGGCGATCACGTCGTGCTCTTCCATCCGCGTGGAGAGAACCCTTTGCTGTTCCGAAAGGCGCTCCACGGCGGCCATCTGGTCTCGCAAGCGCGCGGCTTCCTCAAATTGCTCGTGTTCAGCCGCCTCGGCCATGCGTTCCTTCAACCGCTTGACAACGTCGCGCGAACGGCCTTCGAGAAACGAGGCAACCTCCTCCGCCTGGCTTCTGTACTGCTCCGGCGACACAAATCCGGCGCACGGCGCCGAACACTGACCGATGTGGTAGTACAGGCATGGGCGTATGTGGTGAATCCCGTCGAACGCCAGATCGCATGGGCGTATCTGAAACACATCACGTATCACGCGCATGGTCTTGTACACGGCCTGGCTGTCCGTATACGGGCCGAAGTAGCGGTTCTTGTCGCGCTTGACGCGGCGCGTGATGATCACGCGGGGGAATTCCTCCGCCATCGTCACCATCAAATACGGGTAATGCTTGTCATCACGCAGGCGCACATTGAATGGCGGTCGATGCTTCTTGATGAGGTTGCATTCGAGGATCAGGGCTTCCAGTTCGGAGTCGGTAACGATCCATTCCAGGTCTGAAACGCGCCCCACCATGCGGTGAATCTTAGGAGTCCTGGCGCTTCCCTTCTGGAAGTACGACCTTACGCGCGACTTCAGGTTGACGGCTTTGCCGACGTACAGAACCTGCCCCTGTGCGTCCTTGTGCATATAGACGCCCGGCCGGTCCGGTAAGGCCTTCAGCTTTTCACGGATATGTTCCGATATCTCCGGCATGATAAATCAGGTTCAGTCCCTTCTCGTGATGATGATGGTGTGCTCGCGGCGTGGAAGCCTTCCAGGTCCGGCGTCCTGCAATCCCGGTATCAGATCGATCCGGAAAGAGCCCAGATCCGGACGCCCCTGGAGACGCCATCCATCCAGGCGTGACCATAGTTCCTTATCCGGTCCTTCACCGTAAACAATCCAGCGTCCGGATGAAGCGATGAACGCTATGCCGTTGTCGTCGCACAATCCAACGGCCGGCCCCTGCCACGGCGCGCCCGGTCCATGCCCCCAGACACGCACGAGGTGCTCCGCCCCTTCTGTCATCAACAACCACATGACAAGACCTTCGAACACGTCCGGGTCCCCTACCCCCCACAGCCTCTCCTGCCGTGACGGTCCGGCCAGCCAGCGGTCAAACGTGCGGCGGTGCGGCAGGCGGTCTTCCTCACCAAATAGGACACCGATGCCTCTTCCGTTGTCACTTAGGCTGATGTGCGGATTCGGGTGCGCCATCGCACCCTGAAAGCGGACAAACGCGCACGGAGCGGCGGAACAACCGCGAAGGGATCGATTTTCAACGTTCCACTTGCAGGAGTATTCTTCACCGAGGATGGAGAGGGGCGCCACCAGCACGGCTTCGGAAGCAGACTGACGAATCCACGCGTCGGGAACATCCCACACCGCCACCGTTGCGATGATGCGGTCATAAGGTTCACTGCCAGGCCAGCCGAGGGCACCGTCGGCTTGATGGACGCGCGCCCGACTGCCGATGGACGCCAGCGCCCGAGTGGCCATATTCGCGGCAGTCGGATCGATTTCTATGGTGTCAACCGTGCCTTCGGGGCCCGCTACTTCGGCGATAATCGCCGCGTTGTACCCCGTGCCGGCTCCGATCTCAAGTACTCGGTGGCCGGGTTTCAGGTCCAACTGCTCCAGCATAAACGCCATCATGCCCGGCTGACTGCTGGTGGTAATCTGGTCGCCCCGCCCGTCGAACACCGGCACTGTCGAGTCGATGTAAACCTCCGCCGGTGACGCTTCCGGGACGAACGCCTCTCTTGGCACTTCGGCGAAGGCCCGAATCAGGGGTTCCGACCGCAAAGTGCCGGCACGGGTCAGGCGGTCAACCAGCAACAGCCTCTCTCTTCGCATGCGGTCGGGCTCAGCGGGCATCGGTCCACGCTCCCTCGGCTGAAAACTCCAACAAATTTCAAGAAATAGTTGAAAAAAGTGGTTGAATGTGTTTTTACAACGTATTATGTGGGTAGAAGAGAGGAGAATCGCTCCTCCCGACGAACCAACCGGATCACGAGCGGAGGTGACGCGGCTATGAAACCATATCTCATCATGGCGGTCGTTGCGATTGCGTTTGTTGTCGGCAGTGACGCCGTGGCTCAGGGAATGAGCAGTGCCAACTACCGGATACCTTCCAGCGTCATCGCTTCCGGCGGCGCAACGATGACCTCCACCAACTACACCCTCACTGCAACCGTGGGAGAACCGGTTGTCGGTCCCAGCACGGGCGTAAACGTCAAACTTAATGCGGGATTTATCGCCACCCTGATGTCGGTCATCGGCACAAAGGGTGATGTGAACCGCGACGGAGTGATTGACGCCACCGACGTCAACATACTCCTCAAGATCACCGGCGGGCTAAAGAACAGCGCTGATCTGGACGTGGATTTCATCAACGGAGACGTGAATCCTCCGACGCCTGATGGATTGATCACGCTCGAAGACGCCGTTCGCCTGCTCAGGTACGTCAACGGACTTTATCCGGGCGGGCTGTAAAGTCTGCCTATTCCGGACGCCCGCGCCCAGGCAATGAGGGCTGGGCGCCGGGGCACGTGGAGCGGGTCGGCAAACGCGGAGTGCCGGCCCGCTCTTTCTATTGCGCGGCGTCGATGTCGCGCCGAATCTGCGACTTCAGTTCCTCCAGCGAATCGAACTTCATCTCATCACGCAAACGCCGGATGAAAGCCACTTTTATATCCGCCCCGTACAGATCACCCGACCAACCCGGGATATGAACTTCCAGAACCGGCTGTTCTGCCAAGGAGTTCATTGTCGGCCGCAGTCCGATGTTCGCCACGCCCGGATAGTCGTGTCTGTCTCCATTGGAATCCTTCCAAGAGGACCGCACGACATACACCCCGTTCCCCGGTAGAACCGTTCTGTCGGATACACGCAGATTCGCGGTAGGAAAGCCGAGAGTCCGGCCCAATTGCCGGCCCTTCACAACCGGACCCGTCACGTCGTATGGCCGCTGTAACATCATGGTGGCGCGCTCAATATCGCCCCGGTACAGAGCCTCCCGGATATCGTAACTGCTGATCCTGTGTCCTTCCAGAAGGACCGTGGGCACCACAGTAACGCCGAAACTGCCGTTCGAGCGCAGAGTATCGAGATTGCCTGTCCGATCCTTCCCGTAGCGGAAGTCCTCGCCGGCAACGATCCAGGCAACCGGAATGCGTTCGACCAGTATTTCGTGCTCAAAACGTTCGGCTGGCCAATGCAATATCCCGGAATGCACACCCAGGACGAGGCAGAAGTTCGGCCCGAATTCCGACAACAACTCCAGTTTGCGTTCCAGTGGTGTGAGCAACGGCGGCGCCGAGCCTGGTCGGACGGCTTCCATCGGGTGCGCGTCGAACGTGACCAAACCCCAAGCGCATTCCTTTCCGTCTTCCGCTAGTATGGCGGCTTGTTTTCGCGCGGCGGAAAGCAGGCAAGCGTGGCCGTAATGGACACCGTCGAACTTGCCTATCGCGACCACGGCGCGACTGACATCGACTTTGCTGTCGTCCCTGATGACAATCATTGGGACTGCTCCGGAAAGACCTTCTCGGGCCGATACATATCGCCGGTACGACGGAGCACGGCACACAACCGTCCATCATACAGAAATGCCGCGAACTCGCCGTTCCCATCGGCAGGAATCGCCCGTCCGTGGCTGATCTCCGTCCACGTCTCCGCACTGCCTTCTATGCGAGGCCATTCCGCCGGAAGAAGGTATTGTGAAGCCCGAACGAATTGCCCCGGGTGTTCCGCCATCGCCTCAATCGAAACTCCGTCAGCCACTGAAAAAACCCCAACAGCGGTTCTTCTCAACGATTGCAGAAAACCACCGGTTCCCAGCGCGGCTCCGATATCGTGGCACAGGGTTCGCACATACGTGCCCGAAGAACAGGATACTTCCAACGCGGCAACGGCCTTCTCACCAGGTTCGAAAGAAAGAACACTGATGGAATGAATGGTTACCGGCCGGGCGGGAACGTCCACGACTATACCCTGCCGCGCCAGTTCGTGAAGCCTCCTGCCTTCGTGGTGAACCGCCGAGACCATCGGGGGCACTTGCTTTATCTCACCTGCGAATCCCGCGGCACAAGCTTCAAACGCCTCACGCGTAACAGTGGACGCATCCACGATCTGAAGTACCTTTCCGGAGGCGTCCTGCGTGCTTGTGGTAATACCGAAACACATAATCGCGCTGTAACGCTTGAGATAACCGGAGGTGTATTCGGCCAGACGTGTGGCGTTACCGAGAAGAACGATCAGGACACCGGTTGCGTCGGGGTCCAGTGTGCCGGCGTGGCCGACGCGCTTCTGGCGGAAAGCCTTCCGTACGCGCGCGACGATATCGTGCGAGGTGTGACCGGCGGGTTTGTCTATAACTAGAAAACCGTCCATATCGAGGCGTTCCGGTCAGTGCGCTCCGTCGGACAAGGCAGTCGTGATTACGCTCAGCACACGCTGAAGGGCTTCTGCCGCAGGGGCCTTGATGGTGCATCCTGCCGCCTTTACGTGGCCTCCACCGCCGAACTCACGGGCTACGGCCGCGACGTCCAGTCCCTCGCGACTGCGGAGGCTCACCTTCGAGCCTTCCGCCGTCTCATAAACCAGCACGGCTCCCTCGATGTCCCTCAGGCTCATCAACTGGTTAATGATTCCTTCTGTTTCGGAATCACGGGCCCCCGCGCGCTCGAAGTCCTCCCGTGTCAGCAGGCTGAAAGCGATGCCGTCGCGGGTATTAACGGCGCGAAGGGCTATCCCAAGCAGGCGCAGGGCGCTGACCGGGCGTTCATCGAACATTCGGCGGTGTATCATATCCGGTTCGGCGCCGGCCGCACACAAGGTAGCGGCGGTCGAGAACGTTCGGGGAGTCGTGTTGCTGAAGCGGAATGCGCCCGTGTCAAAAATGATACCGGCAAGCAGGCACACGGCGAGTTCGCGGGTCAATGGAACGTCCAGGCAAGGGATGAATTCGCAAACCTGCTGGGACGTTGCCGCCGCAGTCGGGTCAAGAACCTGAATGTGTCCGAAGGGGTTGTAGCCCGCGTGGTGATCGATATCGATGACGATTGGCGCGGCCATCACCACCGATTCGATCGTTCCGAGACGTGATGCGGACTCGCAATCCAGCGCCACCGATACGTCCGGTTGCCAGTTGGCGGGAGGACTCTGACGTATGCGGTCTGCCCCCGGCAGAAAGGTGTATGCCTCCGGAGGGGTGTCCTGGCACAGACGTATCACTTCCTTGCCCATCGCCTCCAGCGCGAGGGCGAGGCCCAGCATACTGCCCAGCGCATCGCCGTCGGGCTTCAGGTGACAAGCCACAGTCAGGCGGTTCGCGGCCTTCATGGCGTCGGCGGCGGCACGGATCATCATGGTGTCAGTCACTTTCGGGGTGGCCGATCTGTTCGATCAGTTCATCGATCCGTTGCCCGATGATGGAAGTGGTATCCTCTTCGAACTTGAGGTCGGGAACCACGCGGGTGCGCATGGTGTGCGCCAGTTCCGAGCGGATGAAACCCCGCGCGCTGTGCAAACCGTCCAGCGACTGCTTACGCTGAATATCCGTTCCCAGAACGCTGACGAAGATGCGCGCGTGGCTGAGGTCCGGGGTGACGGAAACGCCTGTAACTGTTACGAATCCCAACCGGGGATCCCTGAGCTGGCGCTGAAGTATGGAACTCACGCCCGCCCGTATTTCTTCTTCCACACGCTGAGTTCGGCGTGACATCGTTCCTTCTTTCCAATGCGGTCATTACCATCGCTCGTGTTCGACGCCAACAATATCGACACCTGGTTGCGAGGTGATGATCTGCTCCACTTCGGTCAAGACTTTTTCCAGAAACCGGTGTTCCGATCCGACGACGGCAACGCCGATGACCGCGGTTTGCCACGCGTCGTGATGGGCAACTTCGGCAATTGAGACGTTGAACTTCCGTCGGATGGACTCCAGCATACCCCGTAAAACGTGGCGCTTGTCCTTGAGTGAATGACACTCCGCAAGGCGAAGTTCCAGCCGAATCGTCGATACGAGCATAACGTTGTGCCCGGTCAGTAGCGGGGCACTTCCCGCATTTCGTACGACTGGATCAGGTCGCCCACGGATATCTCGTTGTAGCCGTCCAGCAGAATACCGCACTCAAATCCCGTCAGAACCTCGCGCACGTCGTCTTTCACGCGGCGAAGAGAAGCCATATGCCCCGTCCAAACGGTTTCACCGGCGCGGATCACCCTTGTCTCCGAGTTACGGGTCACTTTGCCTTCCGGAACATAGCATCCGGCAACGGGACCGCGCGGGGTTCGAAAGACGGCGCGCACTTCCGCGTGGCCGAGAACAACCTCTTCAAAAACCGGCTCCAATTGGCCGAGCATCGCCTTGCGGACATCATCGATCAACTCGTAGATGATGTTGTAAACACGAATCTCAACGCCCTCATCCTGGGCCGTTGTCCGGGCATCGGCGTCCACGGAAACGTTGAAACCGATGATGAGCGCGTTGCTTGCTGAAGCCAGCAGAATGTCGCCCTGGGAAACGGTACCGACCGATGATGCCACGATGTCAACGCGGACTTCATCATTGCTCAACTGCTCCAGGCTTTGTCGGACCGCTTCCACGGAACCGTCCACATCACCCCGAATAATGACGTTGAGGGTCTTGGTGACTCCATCCGTGATCTGCTTCCGAAGGTCTGCCAGCGTTTGGCGGTGCGTTGTCGCGAACTTGGTCGCGCGCGACAAGGTTGTCGCGTCCGAAGCCTCGTGGCGTGCGGAGCGCTCATCCTTTCCCACGTGAAACGTGTCTCCGGCTACGGGAACGGCATTCAGTCCGATCACCTCCACCGGAGTCGACGGGCCGGCTTTCTGCAACTTCTGGCCCTTGTCATCCACCATCGCCTTCACTTTGCCGTAACAGCAACCGACCACAAGCGGATCGCCCGGTTTCAGAATTCCGCGTTGTACCAGCATCGTCGCGACCGGTCCCCTGCCCTTCACCAGTTTCGCTTCTATGACGGTCCCCTCTGTTTCGGAACCGACATCGATCTTCAGGTCCAGGTCTTCCGCGACGACAAGGATGGCAGTCAGGAGCTCGTCCAGATTGGTTCTCTGTTTCGCCGAGACGTTGACCATCACGGTATCGCCGCCGTAGTCTTCGGCCAGCATCTCGTATTCGGTGAGTTGGGTTTTCACACGATCCGGATTGGCATCGGGTACGTCAATCTTGTTCACCGCGACGATGATCGGCACTCCGGCCGCCTTCGCATGATTGATGGCTTCCACCGTCTGCGGCATGATACCGTCGTCCGCGGCCACCACCAGGATGACAATATCCGTGACCTGTGCCCCGCGGGCGCGCATAGCGGTGAACGCCGCGTGACCGGGTGTGTCGAGGAAGGTAATCTTGCGCCCGTCCCATTCCACCTGATAGGCGCCGATGTGCTGGGTGATGCCGCCAAATTCCTGTCCGATGACGTTCGTTTCCCGGATGGCGTCCAGCAAGGTCGTTTTGCCGTGGTCGACATGCCCCATAATTGTGACGACCGGCGGCCGGTTCACCGTGGCGGATTTGCGGAGAGTGGTGGTCTTCTTTTTCGGAGCGACGGGCGCCGGACGGACACCGATCTCGTGATTTCTGCCGAAGGCCTCGACAACGCGAGCCAGAACATCCAACTCAAGTGTCATCGTGACGCTTGCCATGATGCGCATCCCCATCAAGCGCTTCTGGACGTCCGACGGCGGAACGCCCAACGCATCCGCAAGCTCACGGACCGTCATGCCGGGAAAGACAAGGACGGGCTTGTCCGTCGGCGGTTCTGTTGTCGGGGCGGGTTCCGGTTCGGCTTTCGACGCCGGTTGTGCCATCTCCCGGATCAGTTTCGCCGTTTCTTCGGTAACTGTGCTGGAATGGCTCTTAACAGGTTCGCCAAGATCACGCATCATGTCCATCAATTGTGCATTGGACATGTTCATCTGTTTGGCGAGTTCATATACGCGTACGGTACCTGGCATAAACGACCTACTCTCCTCGTATCAGTTCATAACGGCCTCCGCGACCATATTGACCAACCATTGTAAGAATAACCGCGCTTGGCGGTGTATGTGAAACTCACACCGAATCCGTGCCGTTTCCGGGGTCTGGCCCGGCAAGCAGGCGGGTGGTGTCTTCGGCCGTCAAGATCGTTTTCAACGCACGGTCCAGCGCCTTGCGCCGGATTGCTGTTTTCAGGCAATCCGTTCCCGGACAAACATAAGCGCCCCGGCCGGGGCGCTTTCCGGAAGGATCCAACAGCGTTTCACCGCCGTTTGTCTTCACGACCCGTAACAACTCGGACTTGAACCGGACCTTTCGGCACCCTGTGCACGTTCTTTTCGGTTCTCCGGCAGACATCAAAGTGATATCACTCTGTGTCGGCTGACTCGGCCTTCGCCGGATGAACGCTGTCGACTATTACCGAGGCGATTTCAGGATCTATGTCATCGGGCTTGTCTTCCGGAACGGCATCCCGGTCTGTGTCGCTCAGCAGGCCGCCGTTCGCCTTCATTTCTTCCAACTGTGCTTCCGAGCGAATGTCAATGCGCCAACCTGTCAGCCTCGCGGCCAGGCGAACGTTTTGCCCTTCCTTGCCGATCGCAAGGCTAAGCATGTTGTCCGGAGCAATCACCATCGCGCTTTTAGCGCTCTCGTTGACCTGAACATTCATTGCCTTGGCGGGCGAAAGCGCGGCCGCGATGAACGCCGCGGGATCGTCGCTCCAGCGCACCACGTCTATCTTTTCGCCGTAAATATCGTTGACGACGTTCTGGACACGCGAACCGCGCTGTCCGACGCACGCGCCGACCGGATCGACCTTCGGATCCTTGCTCGACACCGCAATCTTCGTGCGGGCGCCGGCCTCGCGGGCGATACTCTTGATTTCAACCACGCCCTCCGAAATCTCCGGCACTTCCAGCTCGAACAATCGAACAACGAGGTCCTTGTGCGAGCGCGAAAGAATGATGAATGGTCCTTTCGGCGTCCTTCTGGCTTCGAAGACGTAAAACTTCATGCGCTCGCCAAAGCGGTAGGACTCCGTGGGTACCTGTTCATTGGCGGGAAGAACACCCTCGATTTTGCCGAGAGACACGTATACCGTGCGTCCTTCTCGGCGCTGGATGGTTCCCGTGACGACTTCGTGCACCTTGTCTTCGTATTCTTCGAAGACCTGAATCCTCTGGGTCTCGCGGATACTTTGAACGATGACCTGTTTCGCCGTTTGCGCCGCGATGCGGCCGAAGTTCTCCGGAGTGACCTCTATCAGCACGGAATCACCGACTTCGAGTTCGGGATCGTGCTTCCGGGCTTCAGCCAGGCTGATCTGCATATAGGGGATGGGGTCTTCTTCCACGACTGTGCGGTTGGAGTAGACGCGGAACTCAGCCCTGCGGGGATCGATTTCAACTTCGATCTCGCCCTCGACCTTGTACTTCTTGCGATAGGCAGACACCAGCGCCTTTTTCAGAAGGTCCAACAGCACATCGCCTGAGAGGTCGGTCTCACGCGCCACCTGATTCAAGGCATCCATCAACTCGCCGGCCATATCGCACCCCCGTTCTTCTGTTACATTGATTTTGATCGCCGCGGTTGGACCCGTAGGCGGCCAAAAAAGAGAAGTGGGCAACGTGCCCACTTCAGCTTCCCGCGGCTGACTGACTGTTATCAGTATACCACTTCCCGACCGCCGGAACCAAGGTTTGTACCGCCGACGCCGTTATTTGAGACTGCCGTCCGGAACGGGGTGACGTTGGGGGGCTGTTGTTCCAACAATGGTATTGTGAAGAGCCTCACTGCTGTGAAACCGAATATACCAGTACCGGCCGATCTGAGCGGTGATGACCTCATCGACGCGCTTGTCGCCGGCCAGTTGAGCGCCAATACCCGCCGGGCGTATCAGCGCGATGCCATCGAGTTCCTGGAGTTTGTCGGTCTCCAAAAGCCCACCGACCTCGCGGCAGTCACCACGGGGCAGATTGAACTCTACCGCAACCAGTTGATGAAAGCCGGCGCCGCCAAAGCCACCGTCAACCGCAAACTGAGCGTGGTCCGGCGGCTCTTTGAACGGGCCATGGCCGAAGGCTGGGTATCCCGCAATCCCGCGACGCTGGTTCGAGGACTTCGCGCCGATCCGGAATCCAACACCTCAGGATTGACGCTTCGGCAGGCACGTGAACTATTGGCGTCAATCGATGTCAACGAACTCCCCGGCCGGCGGGACCACTGCCTTTTGTTCCTGATGATGCGCACCGGTATCCGGCGGTCCGAAGCGGCAGGCATACTGATGGGGGATTTTGAGCACCGCGAAGGACACACCACGCTGATCGTCCGCGGCAAGGGCAACAAAAAGCGCATCGCCAAGATATCGCCGGAGGTTATGCGTTGTTGCCGAGAATGGTTGGCCGCATCCGGACGGAAGCCGTCTTCCCGAACGGCGTTGTTTGTGGCGCTCAAGAAAACACAAAAGGGTTACGCCGTGGCTTCCGAAACGCCTCTGACGGCCGATTCTATCTGGAAAATCGTGCTGAAGCGTGTTCGCGAGGCGGGGCTGGAAGCGCACATCACGCCTCACAGCCTTCGCCACACTTTCGTTACCCTAGCCCTGGATGGGGGCGCTCCACTTCACAAAGTCCAGTACGCCGCCGGCCACGCCGACCCCAGGACCACCGAACGGTACCATCGACAGAAGGAAAACCTGGACGACAACGCCGTTGATTACGTGCGCATCTAGCGTCGCCACATCCCCACCCGGCAACAGGCTGGGGGAAAGCTTCAGGTACTTTCGCAAGTCCCGTTCCAGCGCCTTTCGGAACATGGGTGCGCTGAGAGCCTCTGTCCTTCTCGCCAGCGGTATATCACCCACTTTGATCTCGTTCGCGAACCTGCCGTTGACGGAACGGGAAGCGATGGTGGCGAACCGGCGCGAATCCGGCGCCCAGGCTATCGCCCCGGTGTTCTGACCCTGGTTGAAAAGGAACGCTCCGGTGGTGGAGTCCGTTATCCCGGTTATCCAGGTGTCGCGTCTCGTCATCCGCCGCATACTGACCAGCCACTTCTCAACCGCCAGGTACTTTCCGTCGCGCGACCATCGGGGCAAACCGAAACTGATTTCCTTCTCGGGAATCGTCATCTGCCGCGTTTTGCCCCCCTTGATATCTGTTGCCCAAATCTGGCAGTAGCTCTCATCGCCCGTGCGGTTAAAGTACCATCCTTTCGGGAGCCGTTGATAAGCGATAAACTTCCCGCACGGAGACCAGGTCGGATTGAATGCGATCGACTTGTCCGGTACGGGAAGGTCGGAAACGGTACCTTTGCGGACGTTCAGAATCTGGATACGCCCCGAATCTTCCATCGTTTGACCAGTCGCGCAGATGTCGAACGCCAGCATGGAACCGTCCGGCGAGAAGGTAGCGGCGGAAGGCACGAAACCCCGGCCCGAAGGCGTGAAGACGCGATTGGGCGTGTATGGCGTTGCTTTCCCGGTTGAGGTGTTTATCGTCACCCACGACCACCTGTTGTTGGCAACCCTGGCGGCTACCAGGCCGCCTGTTGGCGTCCAGACAGGACAGCCGTACTGACCACCTGTGGTCAGCCTCTTTGCCCCCCCAGTCGCCTTCACTGTCCATATATTCCCCACCATGGCGCTTCCGATACGTTCGACGAAAGCGATCGTGTCGGAATTGGAAGACCATACGGGAGACGTCGCGTTGAAGCCAACCGTTGCGATCGTTCTCATGGGGACGGGAATAGGTTCTGCGGCACGAAGGGACACATTCAGCGCCGCCAGAATGAGCGCCGCGAGGGATACCGGTCGGATCATGTGTTCAGTCCTTGTCTATATGTCTAAGTGGCGGATTCGCGCCATTCTTTTCGCAACAGCCCGTACTCAACCGAGTCAATCAGAGCATTCCACGATGCGTTGACCAGGTTCTCCGAAATACCGATTGTGCTCCACGAGTCTTCGCCGTCGGCGCTTTCCACCAATACGCGCACCTTGGCGGCCGTTCCCGCCTGCCCGTCGACCACGCGGACCTTGTAGTCCGTGAGGTGAATGCCGGCCAGTTCGGGATAGAAAGGAACCAGCGCCTGGCGCATCGCTCCATCCAGCGCATCCACCGGTCCGTCACCTTCTGAGACGGTGAGAACCTGCTGGCCGTTCACTATAAGTTTAACCGTCCCCTCGGTAACGGCCGATCCGTTGCGGCGTTCCACGATGACGCGGAACCCAACCAGATCAAACAAGCGGCGCACACGTCCAAGGGCACGGCGAACAATCAACTCGAACGAGGCTTCAGCCTCCTCGAACACATAACCGTCGTGTTCCAGTTCAGCAAGGCGTGCCAACAGCGAGCGTGTTTCAGGAGCGCCCTTTTCCAGCTTTATCCCCCACCCCGCCGCTTTGTGTTCAAGCGTCGCGCCGCCGGACAATTCCGAAAGGAGGATCCGGCGGACGTTCCCTACCTGGCCGGGCTCGATGTGCTCGTAGGAGACTTCGTTTTTCATCATGGCGTCCACGTGGACGCCGGCCTTGTGAGCAAAAGCATTTCGTCCCACGAACGGTTGACGCTCGTTCGGCACCATATTGGCGATCTCGTCCACCGTGTGAGCGACTTCACGCAAATCCGAGATTCTGTTTTCCGGAAGACAGGTTTTACCCATCTTCAAATGAAGTATCGGTATGATGGAGGTAAGATTTGCGTTTCCGGTCCGTTCGCCGATTCCGTTGATCGTGCCCTGAACCTGAGCGGCGCCGGCCTGTACGGCGGCAACCGAGTTTGCCACACCGAGTTCCGAGTCGTTGTGCGCGTGGATTCCGATGGGAGTATGAACACGTTCACGGACCTCGCGCACGATACGCTCCACTTCCCAGGGCATGGCGCCCCCGTTTGTGTCGCACAGGGCAATCCAGTCTGCACCGCCCGCGTGCGCGGCCTCAAGGGCCATCAAGGCATATGCCGGATCCGCCTTGTAGCCGTCGAAGAAGTGCTCCGCGTCGTAGATGACTTCGCGCCCGTTCGCTTTCAGCCAGGCTACGCTGTCGCGGATCATCTCCAGGTTCTGTTCAGGCGTAACGCGAAGAACGTGCGTGACGTGAAGAAGCCAGGACTTCCCGAAAATCGTGATGACCTTCGTGTCTGCCTCCAGAAGCTGGCGCAGTGTGGCGTCATCTTCAGGTGCGGACTTGGCACGGCGCGTGGAACCGAATGCCGCAAGTTTTGCGTGGGTAAACTCAATGTCGCGGGCGCGTTTGAAGAACTCGATGTCCTTGGGATTGGATCCCGGCCATCCGCCCTCAATGTAAGAGATACCAAAGGCATCAAGACGGCGGGCAATCTTGAGTTTGTCTTCAACGGAGAATGCGACACCCTCGCCTTGCGATCCGTCGCGCAGAGTCGTGTCGTAGATATGAACAAGCGGGGCAAATTCCGTGGTTGGCATCGAAGGAACCTCCTGCCGGCCTGAGGCCGGTTGCGTGAAATACGGGAAGAAGACGGACGAACGCGCCCACGGCGGGCGCTGGATTTCACGCGCGAATCTGGCAGGCGCCGCCCAAGTGGGCGAACGCCGGACCTCTTCCTTCGGTTGTCGGATCGTGACGCATCTGTTTCATCACTTCCGGTACGCTGGTCAACACAGTTAAGTTATATCACGCCCAAGCCCCTCACGGCAACGTCTACCCTCTGCTATACTGAGCACAGTATGGACCCCCGCAGTCTGCGCGTTCTGGAATATCCCGCAGTTCTCGACCTTCTCGCCGGGCAGACCGCCTGCTCCCTCGGGCGCGAGAAGGCCCTGTCGGCACACCCGCATACGCAACGCCGCGACGTTGACCGTGCCCTTCGCGAAACCTCCGAGGCGCTGGTCCTGATGGGCGGCGCCGGAATTCCCCTGGGCGGGGTAACCGATGTCCGATCACTGGTCGCGCGCGCCGGAGCAGATGGAGTGCTGGAACCGCTGGACCTTCTTTCCGTGGGTACCGTTCTCTTTGCGGCGAAGCGTTTGCGAGGCGTCCTGTCGGCAAAGCCCGATGATCTCCCGTTGATGTCCGATCTGGGCGCCCAGATATCCGATTTGTCTCATATCGCCCAATCCATCGAACGCAGTATCTCATTGGACGGTGAAGTGAAAGACGGCGCAAGCGACCTGCTGGCGCAATTGCGCAACTCCAAACGCGGCAAGATGCGGCACATTCAGGAGTTGTTACAGCGCATTCTGAACAGCAGTCGCACCAGGGACTTGCTACAGGAACCGGTCATCACGGTCCGCAACGACCGGTACTGCCTGTCGGTGAAGGCCGAGAAACGCCGGGAATTCGGTGGATTGGTTCACGATGCGAGCGCATCCGGGCAGACTCTGTTCATGGAACCCGCATCGGTTGTTGAGGCCGGTAACGAACTTCGCGAAATCGAAGCTCACGAACGAACGGAGGTTCAACGTATCCTTCGCGTTCTCTCGCGAAGTATTGGCGCCGAGAGCCGACGGATTCTCGCCACCGTGGACGTACTGGCTGAGGTGGACTATATCAGCGCACGCGCCCGCCTGGCCGATATGTGGCACGGGGTGGTTCCGGACCTGCTCGACAAGCCCGGAGTCGAAATGTACGGCGCACGCCACCCTTTGCTGTTCTGGCAGGCCATCGAGAAGCGTCGGGCTGGCGAAACCGCGGAGGAACCTCGCGACCAGGTAGTGCCGATCGACCCCCAACTCGGACTGGAGTTCCGCTCGGTGATCATCACCGGACCCAACACGGGCGGCAAGACGGTTACCTTGAAAACCGTCGGGTTGATGGTCCTGTTGGCGCAAACCGGCATTCCGATTCCGTGCGATACAGCCCGCATCGGAATCTTTAAGCACGTCTTCGCGGACATTGGGGACGAGCAAAGCCTTCAACAGAGCCTGTCGACGTTCAGCGGTCACATTCGCAACATCGTCGAGATCCTTAAGTCGGCCGATGCGTCGACGCTGGTCCTCTTGGACGAAATTGGCGCAGGCACCGATCCCGCGGAAGGTGCGGCGCTCGCAAAGGCCATACTGCTGGCGCTTTCCGAAACAGGCGCCTCCGTGATGGCGACAACGCATTACGCCGAGTTGAAAGAATTCGCTTGGAATCGTGAAGGTTTCCAGAACGCATCGGTTGAGTTCGATGTTGAAACGCTGAAGCCTACGTATCGGCTCAGACTGGGTGTTCCCGGCGCCAGCAACGCGCTTACCATTGCCGGACGCCTGGGCATGCCTGAATCGGTTCTGGAGAGAGCGCGCGGCAACCTTGGATCGGACCGCCTTGCTCTGGAGTCCGCCATTGCCCGCATGGAAGAAAGCGAGCGCGCTTCCCGAAGGGCGACTATCGAAGTGGAGCGAAAAGTAAAGGAACTCGAAGCCCAGAGACGCCACGCTGAAGAGGAACTCTCCGAGGCAAAGGACAAACGCAAGGCCGCCACCGAGGCCGCGTATGAAGAAGCGCTCGCTTTCGTAAGAACTGCCCGCGAGGAAGCCGCGGAAGTCCTGCGAACTCTCAGGGAACTGGGCGAGGAAACCCGCGAAACCGACGCGGCTCGAAAGCGGCTTCAGCAGTTGGAAACGGTAGCCCGTCAGAAACGCGTGAAACCGCGGCGAAAACCGACGCACCGCATCGAAACCGAATCGGCGCCGCAACCGGGCGACTCGGTGTGGGTGCCGTCACTCGGCGGCATCGGTGTGCTTGTGGAGGTAAGACGCGACGAGGCCACAGTGCAGGCTGGCGCCTTGAGGCTGACGGCTGATTACGCCACTCTCCAGAAAGTGGCGGATGAAGCCGCGCCGGCCAAATCAGAGCCGGTACGCCGGTCCTCTTCCAGCATTGCTCTGGAAGCGGCGTCTACGATCTCGCCGGAGGTTCATCTTCGGCACATGCGGGCCGAAGAGGCGTTCGTCGTTCTGGACAAGTATATGGACTCGGCCCGCCTGGCGGGATTACATACTATACGGATTGTGCACGGCAAGGGCGGCGGTATCCTGCGCGACATGGCGCACCGCTACCTGAAAGACCAACCCGATGTCCGTTCGTTCCGCCTGGGAAGTCCCGAAGAAGGCGGCCACGGCGTGACCATCGCGGAACTCGCGTAACACCCGTTTCGCGTATTCCCGGACTAACGACAGAAAGGCTTGTCATATGACGCAAACACCAGCGCGGCCCGACATTCCGGTGTTGAAGGAAAAGGCCCGCCTGCTTCGCAAACTCATCATCGAGATGACCACAAAAGCCGGTAGCGGACACCCCAGCAGTAGCATGTCTGCCGCGGAAGTCATCGCCGGATTGTACTTCGGCGGCATCCTTCGGCACCGCCCCGACGAACCAAAATGGCCGGACCGCGACCGGTTCGTCCTTTCCAAGGGACACGCCTGTCCCGTGCTGTACGCGGCGCTTGCGGAATGCGGTTACTTCCCGATGGACTGGCTTTGGGGTCTTCGCCAGATCGGTCAACCGCTGGAAGGGCATCCCAACGTCCACACCACCCCCGGTATCGAAGCTTCCACCGGTTCGCTCGGACAGGGTTTGTCCACCGGTGTCGGCATGGCGGTGGCCGGGCAGTTGGACGAAAGCCCGTTCAAGGTCTACGTGATGACCGGCGACGGCGAGATCAACGAAGGCCAGATATGGGAAGCCGCCGCATCCGCCGCCAAGAGGAACCTTAAAAACCTGGTGTGGATCATCGACAAGAACGGATACCAGCAGACCGGCGCCACGCAGACGGTTCTGCCGATGGATCCGCTGGCCGACAAAGCCCGCGCGTTCGGCTGGCATGTCCGCGAAGTCGACGGGCAGGATATGTCCGCTGTAATGGAAGCGCTGACGGAGGCAAGTGAATGGTCGGATGGCCCCTACTGCCTGATCAGCCACACAAAGAAGGGCGCGGGCGTGTCGTTCGTGGAAGCCGATTTTGGCTACCACGGCAAGCCGCTGACCGCCGACGAAGCCAAACGGGCGATGGAGGAACTGGGATGGCAATAGGAGACATCGCCGGCTTGAAAATGGGTCCGGCAACGCGTGACGCGTTTGGCGACGCCCTCGTTGAGATCGCCGCGTCGAGACCGGACATCGTGGTGGTAGACGCCGACCTGGCCAACTCGACCATGGCGAGCAAGTTTCAGAAGGCCTTCCCCGACCGTTTTATCGAGGTCGGTATCGCCGAGAGCAACATGATTGGCGTTGCGGGCGGCCTGGCATCCTGCGGAAAGCAGGCTTGGGCAACATCGTTTTCGGCCTTCCTGCTGGCCAATGCGTATGATCAGATCCGTTTGTCCGTGGCCTACCCCCGTCTGAACGTCAAACTGGTTGGTTCGCACGGCGGAATCAGCATCGGCCCGGACGGCCCAAGCCAGATGAGCATCGAGGACATCGCGCTGTCGTGCGCCCTGCCCGGTTTCACAGTTATCTTCCCCTCGGACGCGGCCCAGACGAAGGAAGCCGTGCGCGTGGCGAGCGAAACAGACGGTCCATTCTTCATCCGCACGGGACGACCGAAGACACCGGTACTTTACGAATCGGGATCCGCGTTCACACTCGGCAAGGCCAATACCCTCCGCGAAGGCAATGACGTGACGCTCATCGCCTGCGGCTTGATGGTTCCGCTGTGCCTGGACGCGGCGGCGTTGCTGGCCGGTATGGGTGTCTCCGCCCGGGTTCTTGACATGGCCACGGTGAAGCCCATCGACGAGGATGCCATCGTCAAAGCCGCGCGCGAAACGAAGGGCATCGTGGTCGTCGACGAGCATCTGCTGGACGGCGGTTTGTGCAGTCGCGTGGCCCTGGTGACGGCGCGCAAACACCCGGCCAGAATGGCCTGCGTGGCGCTGGACAACACATTCGCTGAAAGCGGTTCACCGGACGATGTTCTGGCCAAATACGGCTTCACGGCGAAGAACGTGGCGGACAAGGCGAAGAGCCTGCTCTGATTGCCCGTCTGATCCCTGGAAGGCCTACAGTTATATAACAATCGCGCACTTTGTTCGCGCGATTCATGACGCCCAAATCGGGCAACAGGAGATAAATATGCGCGTCAGCGTATCCATGTGGAGTTACGTTTCACACGTCCAGCAAGGCAAGACCGATGTCCTCGGCTTCCTGGACACGGCCAAGGCTCTTGGCGTTGAGGGCGTGGAACTTCTCGACTTTTTCTGGAAAGACCGCGACACCGAGTTGCCGAAGGTCAAGCAAAAACTGAAGGACCTGGGTCTGGTTGTCAGCGCCTTCGCAACAAGCAATGACTTCACCGACACGGACCCCGCCGCCCGCGCGGAAGCCGTTGAGCACATCAAGGGCGCCGTGGACACGGCCGTGGAACTCGGAACCGACAGGCTGAGGGTATTCGCCGGACATCACGATGAAGTCGGATTTGATAAAGCGCTCGGATGGATAATCGAGGGATTGAAGGCTTCGGCGGAATACGCCGCCACGAAAGGCGTTTACTTGTGCCTCGAGAACCACGGCACGCTTGCCGGCCGCGGCGAACAGGTTAAGGCTATCCTTGATGCCGTTGGTTCTCCTTACCTGAAGGCGAATCCGGATACTGGCAATTTCATGACAGTCAAGCAGGATCCGGTCGAGGCCGTCAAGGTCGTCGCGCCCATGACGGGTAGTGTGCACTTCAAGGACTTCCGCTGGGCGAAACCTGAAGAAACGGAGCATGTTTATGAAGGATTGCACGGATCACGCGTCATCGGCACCGTAATTGGTGAAGGAGACGTTGATCTTGTCAGCATCGTCAAACTGCTCAAGGACGCCGGCTATGACGGATTCCTGACCATCGAGTACGAAGGCGCCGAGGACCCGGAAACGGCCATGCCGCGCAGTGTGGCGTACTCGAAGAAAGTCGCAATGGGCTGATCCGATGGCAGACACGGAAAACGGAGGAGGAGCCGCGCTCCACTCCGAAAACTGGATGGCGGCGGAGATTGCGGAGCAACCCTCCGTGATTGCCCGCGGTCTTGAAGAAAACCGCAAGGCGGCCGTTTCCATCGCGCGGCACGTCCGCGACCGACAGATCAAGCACTGCATGATTGCCGCTCGAGGCACGTCCGATCACGCGGCAATGTACGGTAAATACCTGGGTGAGACCCAACTCGGCATCCCTGTTTCCCTTGCCTCTCCCTCGGTATGGACTCTCTATGAAGCCAAACCGAACCTGGAGAACTCGATGGTCATCGGCTTGTCCCAAAGCGGGCAGGGAACCGACGTCATCCGCGTTCTGGAAGCCGCGAAGGAACAAGGCGCGTTGACTCTTGCGATTACCAATTTCGGTGATTCGCCGCTGGCCGCCGTCGCCGATGAGGTTCTGCTTCTCAAGGCCGGGCAGGAACGCAGTGTTGCCGCGACGAAAACATACACAGCGTCGCTGGCCGCTCTGGCGCTGACAACCGCCATGGTTGCGAAGGATCCGGCTCTGGAATCTGAATTACACGGAATTCCGGGACAAATGCAAACGGTGCTGTCTCTTGAGCCCGAGATTCAGGACGTTGCCGAGCGCTACTGCTTCATGGAAAACTGCGTGGCCATCGCCCGCGGTTTCAACCAGTGCACCGCCTTTGAGGCCGGGTTGAAGCTTTCGGAAACGTGTTATGTCGTTGCCCACGCCTACAGCGGAGCCGACTTCGAACACGGACCTATCGCTGTCGTCGACCGGGGCTTCCCGTGCATCCTCTTCAACCCCGAAGGCAAGCCGCACCATCAACTGGTCGACCTTGCGCGCAGACTGGGAAACCGCGGAGCGGACCGGTTGGTTATCGCCCACGACGATGAATCGTTGGCCCTTGGCGAGCGATCCATCCGCATACCCGTCTTCGTTCCCGAGAGGGTCTCTCCGCTGGTTTACATCCTGGCGGGTCAAATGTTTGCATACCATCTGGCGAAGCACAAGGGATACGACCCGGACAACCCGCGAGGACTGAACAAGGTCACGAAGACCATCTGAGTCCGCTGAATCACGATGAACGGGGTCCGAAAGGGCCCCGTCTTCGCATTTGGTTTAAAAAGTGATGTATTCAATCAACTTTGACTTGGCTCGACACTGAATGAGTGTTATATAATACTCCATCAATCCCCGCCCGGCAAAGCATGAACAACCTATTTGCAATGGCGGGAAATACCAGGAGGATCCAGATGTCCGAAGTCAAGGTGCCTTTCTACGGGCACGTCCGGCAGTACCAGAACTTGAAGGCCGAACTCGACAGCGCCATCGAGAACGTGCTGATGAGCGGCGTTTACACACTTGGCCCCGTGGGGAAACGTTTCGAAGGGGAACTGGCCCAGTACATGGGCATGAAGTACGCGCTCGGTCTCAATTCCGGAACCGACGCGCTCTGGCTGGCATTTCTTGCCCTTGGTATCGGCAAGGGCGACGAGGTCATCACCACCTCCAACACATTCTGGGCGACCGCTGAATCCATCTGGCTGGTCGGCGCCACTCCCGTCTTCGTTGACTGCTGTCCGAAGACCCGAAACATCGACACCACAAAAATCGAGGAAAAGATTACTCCTCGCACCAAGGCTATCGTTCCGGTTCACCTTTACGGCCAGTGCGCGGATATGAAAGCCGTCTCTGCCATCGCAAAGAAGCACAATCTGCTGGTGGTGGAGGACTGCGCCCAGGCAATCGGCGCCGCGGGCGACGGTTTCAAGATCGGCGAGTACTCGGACGCTGTCGGACTGTCGTTCATCACCGCGAAAAACCTCGGCACGTTCGGCGATAGCGGCGCGATGGTCACCAACCGCGAAGATATCGTTGAGACGGTGACAAAACTGCGGAACCACGGGTCCAATAAACGCTCGTATCACAGCGTCGGCTGGAACTCCCGCCTGGACGAAATCCACGCCGCCATTCTGAGTGTGAAACTGAAGCACATTGACGAATTCAACGATGCCCGCCGCGCCCGCGCCAAGGACTACGATGAATTCCTGGCCGGATCCGGCATCAAGCTTCCCCACGCTCTGCCCGGCTACCGTCACGTTTACCACCTGTACGTGATTGAGACGCCGGACCGCGACGGCCTGCAGGAATTCCTGAAGGAACGTGGTATCATCGCGCTGACCAACTACCCGGTGGCCATCCACCAGCAGGAAGGCTTCCCGTTCGGCGCCGGCGATCCGAATCCCGTACTTCCGGAGACGGAACTGAACGCCGCCAACTGCCTCTCCCTGCCGATTTACCCGGAACTGACCCGCGAAGAGTGCAAGTACGTCGCGGATAACGTTCTCGAATGGGCAAAGAACCGCTAGGAGACCGGTTTCGCCGCAGGTTATGAACGCCGGTCCGTCTTTCGGGACGGACCGCGCGTTTACAGGAAGGATGAGGTTAATGTCCGATACGACATATTCCGTTGCCATTGCCGGTCTGGGCAAGCGCGGCAAGGTACACACCGAGCTGTTTCACGCCAACCCCCGGTTCTCGGTTGTTGGCGTCGCCGATGTTGACGCCGGTCGAACGGCTGAAGCGGCCGCCTTGTGCGGCAATCCCGCTCAGTTCACCGATGCCGCGGAGATGCTTTCGACCACAACACCCGATGTATTCTGCTTCTGCACCCCTCCAACCGTCCGACTGCCCTTGATACAAATGGGTGTGGACGCCGGTGTCAAATTGATTGCCTTCGAAAAACCGATGGCCACCAACATGACGGAAGCCCTCGCGATGCGGGACCTTCTGCGCTCCGCCGGCGTCAAGTCTGTTCAGAGCCATCAGCGCAAGTACAATGTCCAGTTCCGAAAGGTCAAGGAGATAATTGACAGCGGTGCCCTGGGACGCATCCACACCGTGTATGCCACGGCCACCGGCTGGATGATGCATATGGCCACGCACCTGGCCGACTACCTCCGCTTTTTCAACGGCGAATCCGATGTTGAGTACGTGATAGGGCAGGCGGACGGCATCGAAAAGATGACCGACAACCACCCGTCGCCGGATTACCTGGGCGGTTTCATCCAGTTCAAAAACGGCGTTCGAGGGATTCTGGAGACAGGAAGCCTGGCTCCGGACGTTCCCGAGGTCGAATACTGGTGGCGCAAGGTTCGGATTGGCGCGCAGGGTACCGAGGGTTTCGCCGAGTGCTTCGTTGGCGGCGGCTGGCGCGCCGTCACTAAAGACGGTATCTCCGGATCGGACGAAGGTACCTGGGACGCTTCGCACGAGCAGGACCCGTATATCGAGGATATCGCCCTCTGGCTGGACGGCAAGAAAACCCACCCGTGCGACGGTGAAGGCGGATTCAAGGACGCAGAAATCATGTGCGGCTTGATGCGGTCTGCCGTTGAGCGGCGCAGGATTGACTTCCCACTCGGCCCGGGCCCGAACGAACTCGAAGCCTTGCAGAAGAACATCGAGTGGTCCCAGGCAAACGCCCTGTGGCCGTAAGGCCAATGATCGGATTGTGATTCGTCACATACTGACGTGGAGGCTCATAGCGAGCCTCCACGTTTTTTCATCACATCAGGGCCTAAACCAATGATCAATAGTGAACGCCTGACGGCGACGTTTCTGGAGCTTGCGCGCATCAACAGCCCCGGCCGGCACGAAGCGGTAGTCGCCAACGCAATCGAAGCGCGGCTGAAAGCCCTTGGATTCGAGACCCGGCGCGACGGTGTCGGGCAGATCATCGGCGGAGAGACCGGCAACATCATCGCCCATCGCCCGGGCGCCTCCCCTGCCCCGCCAATTTTCCTGAACGCGCACATGGATACCGTGCAACCGACACCGAACATCAATATCGTTATCGAGGACGGCGTGATTCGTACCGACGGCACGACCATCCTGGGCGCCGATGACAAGGCCGGCGTCGCCTGCATCCTGGAAGCTCTGGAGAGCTCCCTGGAAGACGGAGTGGCCCTGCCTGACGCTGATGTCGTCATCACAGCCGCCGAGGAAATCGGCTTGCTGGGCGCAAGGTACTTTGATCCCGCGGAAGTCGTAGCCCGGTCCGGATGGGTGGTGGACGGCGGTCAGCCGCTGGGATATATAGGTGTGGGGGCTCCCAGCCAGAACACAATGAAAATCAATATCACCGGCAAGGCCGCCCACGCGGGTACAAGCCCCGAACACGGTATCAGCGCGATTCGCGTGGCCGCCGAAGCAATCGCGAATATGCCGCACGGTCGCATCGATCCCGAAACCACGGCCAATGTTGGCGTTATCACCGGCGGTCAAGCCACCAACATCGTCGCTCCCTCCTGCGAGGTCAAGGCGGAAGCAAGAAGCCAGAATCTGGACAGCCTGGAACGGCAAACAGAAACCATGCTTAACGCGTTTCGCGAGGCCGGCGAACGGCACGGCGCGATTGTCGATATCGACGTGGAGAGGGTTTACGAAGCCTTCACTGTTCCCGGTGATTCCCGCGAGGTAACGATTGCTTCCGAGTCGATGACGAACCTCGGGATCACTCCCGAACCGCGTCGTTCCGGGGGCGGCAGTGATGCGAACTACTTCAACGCCAAGGGGATTCGATGCGTGATCCTGGGGTGCGGGTACGAGGACATCCACACGACGGCGGAACGTATCGCGATAGGCGACATGACCATGGGAGCGCGCATCCTGGAGGGTGTCCTGCGAATCGCCGGCCGATAGTACACGTCAGGAGTTCATGATGGCCGCCACGGCTTCCCGGGCGCACGGGCAGGAGTCTTTGCCCGGCATTTCCGGAAGTCGGGCGGCCATCGCGAAAATGAGTTCCTTCACGCGCTCGGTGTTCTTCGCCATGGTCTCGAGCACCATTTCCACGGTGACCACTTCGGTCGTCTCGGCCGTCTCAAACGTGGCCGTATCGATGGTCAATCCGGCGTCGTAGTCGGTGACAAGTGCGATGCCCGTGTAGCAGATACCCAGTTCACGCGCCAGAACGCATTCCGGGTACTGCGTCATTCCGACAACGTCCCAACCGTTCCGGGCGAACCAGTGGCTCTCCGCCCTTGTGCTGAAGCGCGGACCCTGAATGACGACCACCGTACCGGTCTCGTGAACCGGAATGCCCTGCTCCTTCGCGGCCTCGATGGCCACTTGACGCAGACGGGGGCAATACGGATCGGCGCATCCGATGTGATGGGTCTCCGGGCCGTTGAAGAACGTATCTTCGCGTCCGCGTGTCCGGTCGACAAACTGATCAACGATTACGAAGTCTCCCCGGCGTACAGTTTCTCGAAGGCTTCCGCAGGCGAACGGAGCGATGATCTGGCGGACGCCCAGGGAATGGAGCGCCCAGATGTTGGCGCGGTAGTTGACGGCGTGGGCGGGAAGGGTGTGTCCCCTGCCGTGCCGGGGCAGGAAAGCCAACTGCCGGTCGTTAACGGTGGCAATGGTGATCCGGTCACTCGGAGCTCCGAACGGAGTTTCCACCAGGAGGTCCTGAATATCCTCCGCAAACGCATAGAATCCGGAACCTCCGAAAACGCCGATATCGGCGGTAACGCCTTTATACGCCAATCTTGTTTCTCCTAACACCTTGCACGCGCTACTGTTCCTTTATCACTTTATAGCGAACGAGAGCCGAACGGGCCGCGGACTGCTGGGCTTCTTTCTTGGAGGCTCCCTGCCCCTCTCCTACCGTTTCCCCGCTTAAGATAACCTGTGCCGTGAAAGATTTTTTATGATCCGGGCCCTTCTCCTGAGCGATACGGTATGTCGGGGTTTCGTGCTTGTGTTCCTGGGCCCATTCCTGCAGAATCGACTTGAAGTCCCGTATTCGAACCTCGGATGAAACCGGGGTCAAAGTGGTTTTCAGGAATGATGTTGCGGCACGCAATCCCCCGGTCAAAAAAACAGCCCCGGTGACAGCTTCAAAGGCGCCTGCGAGGATGGAAGGTCTGTCGCGACCGCCGGTATGCTCTTCCCCGCGGGACATGCGAAGCATTTTACCCAACCCCAGGCGTCTGGCCGCTTCTGTCAGGGTTGGTTCGGATACCGTCAGTGCGCGCTGGCGGGTCAAATAGCCTTCGCGGGCATTCGGATATGCCCTGAACAGATAGTTGCTGACAACAATCTGCAGTACCGCATCTCCCAGGAACTCAAGCCGCTCATTGTGGCGGCTGGCATTATCCTCCAGACTGCGGTGTGTCAGAGCCTCTGTCAGCAATTCCTCCGGTATGTGATACCGTTCAATAATATCGGTGAACGGACAGGGCATATCATTTTGCCAGATCGTTCGCGGCGCGGGACAGTCGTTCCAAACCGCCCTTGATAACTTCCATGCTCGTTGCGTAACTCATGCGGATGCAGTTATCCGCTCCGAAGCCGGAGCCCGGCGTGACACCAACACCGTATTTTTCCAGGAGAACCTCCGCCAGGGCATCCGATCCTTTGATATCGCCGGAGTACCAACCGGAGACGTCCGGGAAAACATAGAAAGCGCCGCCTGGATTGGGACAACGGACGCCGGGCAGGCTGTTCAAACCGGTGACCAGAACATCACGGCGTTCCTGGAAGGCCTTCCGCATCTCTTCTACCACGTCCTGCGGGCCCGTGAGCGCGGCGACGGCGGCCTTCTGAGCGATGGAAGTGGGGTTGCTGGTGCTCTGGTCCTGCAACCGGCCCATTGCCTTGACAATCTCCACGGGTCCCGCGGCGTAACCGATACGCCAGCCTGTCATGGAGTAGCTCTTGGAACACCCGTTTACCGTGAGAGTCCGTTCATAAATATCCGGACCGAGGCTGGCGATACTCAGGGGCTTCTCTCCGTAAGTAAGCCGGTCGTAAATCTCATCGGATATGACCCAGAAATCGTGTTTTACGGCCAGCTCGGCGATCTTGCGAATCTCTTCCGGGTCAAACACAGCGCCTGTGGGATTGCTGGGCGAATTGAGTACCAATGCTTTTGTCTTGGATGTCAACGCGGCTTCCACCGATGAGGCTTTCAACTTAAAGTCATCGGATTCCGGCATATCGACATACACAGGCACGCCGTCGCACAATTTCACTTGTTCCGGATAAGAAACCCAATAAGGAGACGGAATGATGACTTCGTCTTCCGGATCAATCATCGCCATGAAAATGTTGTAGAGGCTGTGTTTTCCTCCCACTGAAACGATGATGTTTTTGGTCTCATAGTGGAGACCGTTTTCCCTCTCCAACTTTTCGCATACCGCTTTCTTGAGAGGCTCAATACCGGAAGAAGGCGTGTACTTGGTGAAGCCCTGGTCCAAGGCATCCTTGGCGGCTTGCTTGATGTGTGCCGGAGTATCGAAGTCCGGTTCACCAGCTCCGAAAGCCAAGATATCCCGACCCTCAGCCTGCAGTGCCTTGATTTTGGCCGTGATGGAAAGAGTCGGCGAAGGTTGAACCCGTGCCGCGCGTTGACTGACAGCCGATTTCATGAGAATTCTCCTGAAGCAATTTCCGGAAACGGTTCATCCGGATATCAGCGACCATCCTGCTAGCGTTCTATTTCTTCCTGCCGAACAACCCCTTTTTCTTCGGCGGTTCCGGAGCAGGTGTTGAATCTCCCGAATCTGCTAGAGGCATATCTATCGCTTCGGACAAGGCACCTTTTCCCACGAGGTTTACCGGCTTGATTCTGGTTGCCGCGTCGCCATGAAGTGGGGCAAAGCACTTGAAGCAGGAAGCGCGAAATTCATCGTTATTCGAACCGCATCTTGGGCATATAATCATACGATTAACCGTCACCGCCAATCACGCGGTGTCGTTCCTCCTTAGATAAAAAATGAGCCGTAACAGGGCCGGAATCGGGGCGTCTGCTGTATTAGTATGCGGATTCTACAATCTCCGTTGTCAAGACCGGGACTGAGGGGATTCAGCGCCATTGGGATCCCACCAGTCGTATCCGGGATGCTCAGGCGACTTCAACAGACACTGGAGAACCCGTTTATGCTCGGCGAGGCTTCGGCTCCGGTCCTCCCCCGCCGCCCAGCGCTTTTTCATGAGGCGGCGTTCCCTCGCGGCGTGCCTCAAGAGACCGTACGTTCCTCCGTGCTTCCGGGCAAAGTAGTAGGAATCGGCAATTTCCCAGTGTCGGGTTTTCCACTGCAGTCGGCTTTGCTGGTCCCAGTGGCGGATGGCGGCATCAGCGCAGACTCCCACCTGCCACCCCATGGAGCGCAGGCGAATGGTCAGATCCGTTTCTTCCCAACCGCAGAAGAATGATGGATCGAACCAGCCCGCTGAACGGAGCGCATCCAACCGCACAAACAGCGCCGCTCCTTCCACGTGATTACGGGGATAGACTCCAGTGGTGGGAGAGTGCGAAAGATAGGTTCTCGCGGCACGTTCCCAATGGGCGCGGATCGGGGCAAACTTGGAGAGCTTCCAGATAAGCGAGCGCTCGATCCTCAGCCGCGCGGCTGAAAGGCGCGAGGCCCGGCCGGCAAAATGCGTCGGTTGGCCGTTTCGGTCCAGCATGCGCGGACACATAGCGGCCATCTCCGGGTGGGATGCCATCGCGGCGCTGAGAATCTTCAGGGCGCCGCTGTCGAGAACCGCGTCCGGATTGAAGAGAAACACGTACCGAGACTGCAACTGCGGAAACACAAGGTTGCAGGCGCGTGCGAATCCGGCGTTTGTGTCATTCCGTATCAGGTGAACCCATGGGTGCCCAGCGGCGACCATATCGGGCGAACCGTCCGCGGAGTTGTTATCGACGACCCACACCTCTCCGTTGATGTCTTCGACTTCCGGGCGGAGACTGCGGAGGCACGCGTCCAGAAGACCGCGTGTATTCCACGAAACCAGGATGACGGAAACGGTTGGTTCGGCGGCGCTCATTCACTCGCCGTGGGCGGAAAACACGAGAGTGGCATTGTGTCCGCCGAAACCGAAAGAGTTGGTCATCACGTGGCGCAGTTTGGCCGGCCGTGCGGTATGCGGCACGTAATCCAGCACACAGCCCTCATCGGGATTATCCAGGTTGATGGTGGGCGGGATGAGGCTGTAATGCAGAGCCAGGATGCAGGCGATGCTCTCCACGCCGCCAGCCGCCCCGAGGAGGTGCCCCGTCATCGATTTTGTACTGCTGACGGGTACCCTGGTGTCATCACCGAAAACCGCCTGCACAGCCTTCGATTCGGCCACATCGCCGAGTCCCGTGGAAGTTCCGTGAGCGTTGATGTAGTCAACATCCGACGGTTCGAGCCGCGCGGATTGCAGAGCCATCTTCATTGCCCGTATGGCGCCGTCGCCGTTTTCCGCGGGTTGTGTGATGTGGTACGCATCGGCGCTGACGCCGTATCCGGACAGTTCCGCGTAGATGCGGGCGCCGCGGGCTACGGCGAACTCGCGCTCTTCCAGAACCACGATACCGGCGCCTTCACCAATCACGAATCCGTCGCGGTCGCGGTCCCACGGTCTGCTGGCGCGTTGGGGATCGTCGTTCCGCGTGGAGAGGGCCTTCATGTTCCCGAATCCGGCAACACCTATCGGGGTCACGGCGGCCTCAACGCCTCCTGCGACCATCACATCGGCGTCACCGCGCGCGATGACTTCCGCGGCTTCGCCGATGGCGTGGTTTCCGGTGGCGCAAGCCGTGGCCAGAGCCGTATTCGGGCCGCGCGCTCCGATAGCAATGCTCACATATCCTGCGGTGATGTTGATGATCATCATCGGAATCACGAAGGGACTCACGCGATCGGGGCCGCGCGAGTTGAGTATCGCCAGTTGCTCTTCCAGCGTGGCCAATCCCCCGATGCCGCTACCGATCACAACGCCTACACGGTCTCGGTTCTCCGGTGTCACCTTGAAACCGCTGTCCTCCAGCGCTTCCAGAGCCGACACCATTCCAAACTGGGTGCAACGGTCCATGCGCCGTGCTTCCTTGCGATCGAACCAGTTCAGCGGTTCGAAACCCGATACCTCGCCCGCGAACCGGACCGGGAAAGCCGAAGCATCGAACAGTGTGATCGGACCGATGCCCGAACGCCCGGAGGCGAGGCCTTCCCACAGGGAATTTGTACCGATTCCGAGAGGACTGCAAGCGCCCAAACCGGTGATGACAACCTGCCGTGATCGATTTCGCATGATTTCAGATGTGCGCGGTTCCACGCTCCGATGTCATAGTGGCATCGGAACGCGAATCTCAACCGTTCGTGGTGTTTCTGCAACGCGGTGCGTCTGAGATTCACCACTGAAGATCGGATTCAGCCTTTTGACTTTTCTTCTATGAACTGGACGGCCATTCCGACCGTAGTGATTTTTTCCGCTTCCTCGTCGGTGATCTCGAGATCAAACTCCTCCTCGAGGCCCATCACCAGTTCGACAACGTCCAGCGAATCAGCGCCCAGGTCGTCCATAAAACTGGCGTCGGGTGTTATTTCGTCCGGCTGAACATCCAGTTGATCCGCAACAACTTTTTTCACGCGCTCAAATACAGTCATTCCGTTACATCTCCTTAAGAAACCTGCCCAATGGGATCGCCGCCCGATTACAGGCGGCACATTCCGGTCTACATTGTCAGCCCGCCGTCCACCACCAAGGTCTGCCCTGTGATATAGGCGGCGTGGTCCGAACACAGAAACACGACAGCCGCGCCGATCTCTTCCGGCGAGCCCACGCGTCCCAGCGGTATCCGTTCCAGTATACGGGACCTCATCTCATCGCTGAAGTCCGTCGTCATCGCCGTGTCAATCCAACCGGGCGCCACCGCGTTCACACGAACGCCTCGTGATGCCAGTTCACGGGCAACCGACTTGGTCAGGCCAAACAGCCCGGCCTTGGCCGATGCGTAGTTGGATTGCCCGGCATTGCCGATGATTCCCATCACCGACGATATGTTGATGATACAACCGCTTCGCTGTTTCATCATCGGTCGCGTGACCGCTTTCATGCAAAGCCAAGCGCCCTTTAAGTTCGTATCAAGAACCTCGTCCCATTGCGATTCCGACATCCGCATCAGCAGATTGTCGCGCGTGATGCCGGCATTGTTGACAAGGATGTCGACGGAACCGAACCGGTCAAGCGTCGCAGAAACCATCGATTCCACGCTTTCCGCGTTGGATACATCGACAGAACACGCCATGGCCTCCGCACCGTTCGCCGTAATGACCGCGACGACGGCCTCCGCGTTCGCCAGTGTTCTGCTGGCTACCACCACACGGCAACCGGCGGACGAAAGCATCTCGGAGCAAGCCTGGCCGATACCTCGCCCCCCCCTGCCGGCGCCCGTCACAATCGCGACCTTGTTCTGAAGTCCCGTCACGCAATCGCCTCTTCGAATTCCTTCAATGTCGTCGTATCTCCCACGGACCAGATCGAAGAGACCGGTGTGATCTTTCTGATGAGACCCGCAAGGACAGTTCCGGGACCCACTTCGACAAAACGGTCCAGTCCGTCCGCAACCATGTTTTCTATCGTTTCCTGCCAACGGACCCGGGCCGTAACCTGGGCGACGAGATTGTCGCGCACCTCGGATGCTGTAGCCTGCTCTCTCGCCGTAACGTTGGCGTATACCGGAATTCCCGGGTCTCGAATTTCCACGCTCTGTAACGCGTTACGAACAGCCTCGGCCGCCGGGAGCATCGCGGTAGAATGAAACGCGCCGGAGACCTTCAGCCTTACAAATCTCCTCGCGCCTGTTTCCTTGTGTCTCGATTCCAACATATCCAGTGCGTCGTTTGTGCCCGAAACGACAACCTGCCCCGGCGCGTTGAGATTGGCCGGAGACACCCCGCCGATTTCACGGCAAAGCGCTTCCAGCAGGGTCGGATCAGCGCCCAGAACGGCGGCCATTCCCCCGGCCGATTCGGTTGCCGCGGCCTGCATCGCCTCTCCGCGAAGACGAACAGCCGTAAGAGCGTCCGCAAAGGACAGACAACCGGCCGAAACCAATGCTCCGTACTCCCCAAGGCTGTGCCCCGCCGCGGCCGAAGCGCAAACACCCCGGGATTCCAGCACTTTCAGTGCCGCGACCTCGGCGGTCAACAGCGCAGGTTGGGCGACGTCTGTCCTGGTCAGTTCCTCTTCAGGACCTTGCCATGCAACAGCCGAAAGATCGAATCCAAGTATTGTGTTCGCCTGCTCCCATACGCCTTTGGCCTCGGGACACGCCCGGGCCAGTTCCTCGCCCATTCCCACGGATTGCGAGCCCTGGCCAGGAAACACATATACGAAAGACTTTTTCATGGTTACCATCGGAACAGGGCTGAAGCCCAAGTCAAGCCGCCGCCGAAACCCGTAAACATAACGAGTTGGCCTGCCTCGAGCAAGCCTTCGCGGCGCATGTCCGCCAAAGCGACGGGGACGGACGCCGCGGAGGTGTTGCCAACCCGGCGCAGATTACTGTACATGCGCTCCAAAGGTATGTTAAGTCGCTTGGAGGCCGCGTCAAGTATACGTGTATTAGCCTGGTGCGGAACGATCCAGTCAATATCGGCGACTCCCAGTCCGGCCATTTCGGCGACTCGCGTCACGCTCTCCGCAACCGTGACAACTGCGAACTTGAAGACCTCGCGCCCGTTCTGCTGTATTTTGCGGTGGGGCGGCGGCACCGAAAGCAGATCGGCTCCTGTGCTGTCACTGCCCAGTTCCCACGCCAGCAGTCCATGCCCCTCATCACACCGTTCCAGCACAACCGCTCCGGCGGCGTCCCCGAAGAGTATACACGTTGTCCGGTCCGTCCAATCCGTGATGCGCGAAAGGGTCTCGGCACCGATGACGAGCGCTCGTCGATATCCCCCCGGTCCCATCATCCCGGCGGCGGTGACCAGGGAGTACACAAAACCACTGCAGGCGGCGCTCAGGTCGAATGCGGCGGCCTTGGGTGCTCCGATAGCCCGCGCTACCAGGCAGGCGGTGCTCGGGAACACCATATCCGGCGTCGCGGTCGCCACGATAATCAGGTCGATGCCGTGAGGTCGGACACCGGCGTCCTCAAGGGCTTTATTGGCGGCCTGAACGGCCAGATCGGAGGTTTCCTCACCTGCCTTGGCGATGCGGCGTTCCGCAATCCCTGTACGCGACTGTATCCACTCGTCGTCCGTCTCCACCAGGTTGGATATCTCCGCGTTCGTGCGGATGTGCCCGGGCAGATACGATCCAATCCCGATAATGCGAACGCCATATGGAAACAGGGGCATGACAGATGATCCCTACTGCGCCGTGGCCGCGTTGGCCTCAACAGCCCGGCGGATACCGTCCACAATGTTGTTCTGGACCGCTTCGTCGGCTTCGCGGATAGCATTGGAAATGGCCCGCGCGTTGGAGCGTCCGTGGCTGATGATGCAGACGCCATTGACGCCGAGAAGAGGGGCTCCACCGTAACGGTCGTAGTTGATGGCGGATCGCATCCCGCGCAACACCGGTTTGGCCATCAGTCCAATCATACGCGCCACGGCGGACCGGCGGAACTGGGCGCGCATGAAAGCCTGCACCATCTCCGCGGTCCCTTCCGCGGTCTTCAGCGCCACATTGCCAACGAAACCGTCGCACACAATCACATGGACTTTGCCGCTGAAGATATCGCGACCTTCGACGTTGCCGATGAAGTTCAGGCTCGTCTGGCGCAACAATGGAAGGGTGACGCGGGTCTGGATGTTGCCCTTGCATTCCTCCTCGCCGATGCTGAGGAGGCCAACTGTGGGATTCTCGATATGTTGAACGGTTTTCGCGTATTCGGCGCCCATAAACGCGAACTGCACAAGGTTTTCCGGACTGCAGTCCACATTTGCGCCGACATCGAGTATCAGTATCTCGCCCAGCAATTTGGTGGGCATGACGGATGCGATGGCAGGGCGTTCGATGCCGGCAATGCGGCCGAGGGTGAACAACGCGGCGGCCATCATCGCGCCAGAGTTTCCGGCGCTGACGACAGCGTCCGCTTCACCCCGTTTCACGAGTTCCACGGCGACAACCAGAGACGAATCCTTCTTCCTCCGGGCGGAGGTGGCGGGATCGTCCATGGCTACCACATCCGGCGCGTGCACGATGCGCAACCGGTCGGATTCCTTCGCACCTGCCGAACGCAGTTCACGAAGAACGTCGTCTCTGCGTCCAACGAGTATCAGTTCGCATCCGAGCGATTGCGCCTGCACGGCTCCGCGCACTATTTCGGCTGGGGCACGGTCTCCCCCCATGGCGTCAACAGCGACGCGCGTCAATGGCTACTCTTCCTTCTTGGTGCGATCCTTAACGACGAGCACACGGCGCCCATTGTAGAAACCGCAACTCGGACAGGCGTGATGCATCAGTTTCCAAGCATGGCAACGGTTGCACTTGCCAAGAGCCGGTTCTTTGATCTGCCAGTTTGAAGACCGGCGCTGTCCCCTTGCGGAACGTGATCCTTTTCTTTTCGGTAGCGGCATTCCTATCTCCCGGGCCTGGAACAGCCCTGTGTGTGTTTGTTATCGGTCAGGTTTATCAAGTCAGTTGTCGGTCATTTGTTTTTGCAATTGCGCCAGTGCGGAAAACGGCGAATCGTCGTCCGGCACGCACGAACACGTTCCCTCGTTCAGGTTGCGGCCGCAGTGCGGGCACAAGCCCTTGCAGTCGTCCCGGCAGACGATTTCGCCCGGTTCTTCCAGCACAATGGCCTGGCGAACCAGTTCCGTAACGTTCAACAGGTTGCCTTTGATCAAGGCTTGAAGCGCCGGTTCAGCGAAACCCGTGTCACCGTCCGCCAGGTCGGTTATCTCGCCGTGGGCGACGATGAATTCTTCCTCCACGGGCACGTCCAGGTCCACATCCACCGGTTCCAGGCACCGGCCGCATGAAAGGCGCAGAGTTGTTGTTACACGTCCCATCACTACCAGGACATTACCCGTATTGGTAAAAGTGACGTGACCTTCCACAGGGCTTGTGCATGGAAGCTCCAGTTCGGGGCCGCACGGGACACTGACATCATACGGGATCGCGTGTCCGGGCGTGTGCAACAACTCACTCAGATCGACGCATACCGGCATGAACGCACTCCGCTTGGAAAATCTATTATCAGGAACCCGTGACGACGCGTTCCGTCTGCCTCGCAATCAGGGCTTCCTCGTCGGTTGGAATCACCGCGGCGGCCGGTCCTTCGCTTTCCACGGTTATCAGTTTGGCCGACTTCGAGCGGGCTCCGTTGGCGTTTTCGTCCAGTTTCAGGCCAAGCCAGCCAAGTTTGCCAACCACCTGGCGGCGCACTTCCGGCGAGTTCTCGCCGATTCCGCCGCTGAAAACAAGCAGGTCCAAACCGCCCAGAACAGCCGTGAACGCTCCGACATACTTCTCTATACGATAGCAAAACATGTCAAAAGCCAGGGTCGCGCCCGGATGGCCTTCCGCCCTGCCTTGTTCGATATCCCTCATGTCCGGGCTCAGGCCGCTGACTCCCAGCAGTCCGCACTCCTTGTTAAGAAATCGGTCTGCCTCGGCGGGAGTCCACCCCTGACGCTGGATAAGGAACGGAACCACGGCGCAGTCCATATCGCCGGTACGCGTTCCCATGATCAGGCCTTCAAGGGGGGTGAAGCCCATGCTGGTCTCACGGCAGACACCGTCCAGAACCGCGGCCGCACTGCACCCGTTTCCAAGATGAAGGGTTATCACACGGTAAGGGGCCTTGACGCCGCGTTCCGCTAGGAACTCGTTTCCTTTCGCGCTGAGATACTGATGCGACGTTCCGTGAGCGCCGTACCGCCGGACTCCAAGTTCCTTGTAGTATTTCTCGGGAATGGCGTAACGGTGCGCATACGGAGGAATTGTTGCGTGAAAAGCCGTGTCAAATACCGCCACGTGGCTGACATTCGGCAGAACGGCGCGGGCCGCACGGATACCCTCTGCGTGCGCCGGATTGTGCAACGGAGCGAACAGCGAGCAGTAATCGATGCCCTCAAGCACTTTGTCATCGATCAAGGTCGGCGCCGTAAACAGTTCGCCTCCGTGAACAATTCGGTGACCAACCGCTTCGATGTGGCTCTGCTTCTCCGCCAGTTCCACCAGGCGGCGCGTGGCGAGATCGACCGAAGCGCCGGGGAGTTTCTCCTCCACAACGTCCGTTCCACCCTCCCATTTCAGACGGCATTCCGGCGAGGCAATGCGATCAACCAGGCCTTTGCCCAGAACCTGGCCGGTGTTGGTCGAAATCATCCGTGCCTTGACGGTACTGCTTCCACTGTTGATGACTAAAACACGCATTCTATTTCTGTTCCGATTTTCTATGAGGTCGAGGTCGGCAGAGACTGCACGGCGGTAATCGCGGCGACGTTCACAATGTCGGTGAAACTGCAACCGCGGGAGAGGTCGTTGACTGGCTTGCGCAAGCCTTGCAGGATCGGTCCGACGGCCTGGGCGCCTGCAAGTCGCTCCACCAGTTTGTAGCCGATGTTGCCGCTCTGAAGGTCAGGAAATATCAAAGTGTTGGCGTGACCCGCCACGGTGCTTCCCGGGGCTTTCTTCTGACCGATCCAAGGCACCAAAGCCGCGTCCACCTGCAATTCCCCGTCCACCTGGATGTCAGGCCATCGCTCCTTTACAATTGCCGTCGCCTGGACAACCTTGTCCACAACGTCGCCTTTGCCGCTTCCCTTGGTACTGAAGCACAGCATCGCCACACGGGCGTCCATCCCCAGCAGGCACAGTCCCGTGCGAGCCGTACCCATCGCGATGCAGGCTAGTTCCTCGGCGGTCGGATTCACGCAAAGGCCGCAGTCTGCGAACAGAAGGGTTCCCTTGTCGCCGTATTCGTCTGAAGGCAGGTCCATTATCATCACACTGCTCACGATGCCGTATTCCGGAATCGCCCCAAGAACCTGCAAAGCCGGCCGCAGTGTGTCGGCAGTGCTGTGAACCGCGCCGGAGACTTCACCATCCGCGTCGCCGGCCGACACCATCAGAACGCCGCAGTACATCGGATCGGCGCTCAGGTCATACGCCTGCTCGGCCGTCATACCCTTCTTCTGGCGCTTTTCGAAAAGGATATCGGCGTACTCCTGCCGCCTGGGCTGAGTCGCCGGATCGACCACCGTTACACCCTCGAGGTTGACCTGAGCCGCCGAGGCGGCGGCCTTCACGGCTGTCTCCGATCCCAGCAATATCGGTTGTACGATTCCCCGGTCAACCAGTTCCCGGGCGGCTTTCAGGGTTCGCGGTTCGTCGCCCTCCGGAAAGACAATGCGCTTCTTCGCGGCTTGTGCCGTCGCGATAATAGATTCCAGTCCCATTACTTCTGTTGTTCCCATCTATCGCGCCCCTTCTGAATGGTTGTCAGGACGCGAGTCAAGTGCTCATTAAGGGCTTTTAATCCCTGCTGAGCGTATTCATCGGCGGCGCGGCGGGTTTCGCGGGCGGTGTCGTCGGCTTCCTGCAGAATCTGACGGGCCTTGATGGTCGCGTGCCGGGTTACTTCCTCCTGCGTGGTAATCCGTTCCGCCATTTCGGCGGCCTCCTGGCGAAGTCGCTCTGCTTCACGCTGAGCTTCCTCCACAATCCTCGTAGCGCGGTTCTCGGCGGTCTGGATCATGTTGGAGCCTTCCGTCACCACCCGCTGGGCCTCCCGCATTTCCTTCGGAAGGGCCAGCCGTATGTTGTTGGTGATGGAGAAGACTTCCTCCACATTCACGAAGAGCGCATAGCGGCGGAACGGCGGAACACGTAAATCGTGCTCAATCAGTTCCTCCAGTGCGTCCAGGTATTCCAGAACCTTGGTTTCGCTTTTCTGCATCATTTTCCCCCCAACTACCGAAACGGCTGTTACGCGGAACCGGTCTTCTTTCGCAGTGCCCGTTCCACGGATTCCGGCACCAATCCACTGATATCGCCGCCAAGTTGCGCCACTTCCTTGACCAGGCTACTGCTGAGAAACGCCTTGTCCGCGTCGGTCATCAGGAACACCGTCTCGATATCAGGATTGAGCCGTCGGTTCATCAAAGCCATCTGAAACTCAAACTCAAAGTCCGAAACGGCGCGCAAACCCTTGATGATGGCTTTTGCGCCCACATCGCGGGCCAGGTTCACCAGCAGGCCGGAAAATGACGTTATCGAAACGTCCTCGCAATTACTGAAGACTTCATTCAGGAACGCCAGCCGTTCTTCCACGGAGAACATGGGCGACTTGCCTGGATTCCTCGCAACGGCAATGACGACGTGGTCGAACAGGCCCGCGGCTCTGCGCGCGATATCGACGTGACCATTGGTCACCGGATCAAATGATCCGGCGTACAAGCCGATTCTTTCCTCTTTCATAGTGGCATCCGCCAATACAGGATAGCCCTGTAGTACTCCGTTCACGAAAAAACAGCCAGCAGAGTACCGGAAAATCGTTCCCTAACCGCCTGCTTCAGCGCCTGATGCTCCGGCCGGTCGAGGTTCGGGTCGTCCGCGACAAGGGTGAACGCTTCCGCCCTGGCTTCCTCCAGGATCGGTACATCCTCCAGGATGTTGGCAATGCGAAACGACGGCATCCCCGTTTGTTTGGTGCCCCACAGCTCGCCAGGTCCGCGCAACCTGAGGTCCTCTTCAGCAATTACAAATCCGTCCTGTGTGTCGGTCATGACCTTCAGACGTCGTTCGGCGACATCGGTGGAAGGATTGGCAACCAGAACACAGAACGACCTCTCGGAACCCCTCCCTACCCGGCCACGCAACTGGTGCAACTGGCTTAAGCCGAAGCGATCCGCGTCCTCCACCACCATCACCGTCGCATTGGGGATGTCCACACCCACTTCGATGACCGTGGTTGCTACCAGCACATCCGTCTCACCCCGGCGGAACAGGTCCATCTGGGAATCCTTCTCACCGGAACTCATCTGTCCATGCACCAAACCAATCCGGCGGTGCGGGAAAATACGCTGGCTCAACTGCTCATACAGTGCCGTCACCGCCTGGGTCTGCAGTTTTTCGGACTCTTCCACAAGCGGACAGACGATATACGCCTGCCGGCCTTGCGCGAGCAGTTTCTCGATGCCTTCATACACGCGCCGCCGTTCCGAAGAGCGCTTGAAGTGGGTGGTGATGGGTTGTCGTCCGGGCGGCATTTCGTTGATGACGCTTACGTCCAGATCGCCGTAAACCACAAGAGCCAGCGTGCGCGGAATCGGCGTGGCGGTCATCACGAGAACGTCCGGATTGCTGGCCTTCTGCCGCAAAGCCGCCCGTTGAACCACGCCGAACCGGTGCTGTTCATCGACAACCACCAGTCCGAGGTTGCGAAATTCCACCGTTTCCTGAATCAACGCGTGTGTGCCAACGACAATGGTGCTCAAACCGAGGGCTACACGGTCCTGGGCGTCCTTCTTGCGACGGCCGGTGATTCCTCCGGTCAGCAGTTCCACTTCGAATCCCATCGGCTTGAGAATCGCACGCAGTGTCGTAGCGTGCTGTTCCGCCAGTATCTCGGTGGGCGCCATCACGGCGGCCTGATACCCGGCACGCGCGGCCGCTAGCATGGCCGCGGCCGCAACCACCGTCTTGCCGCTTCCCACATCACCCTGCAGAAGGCGGTTCATCGGCCTTGGCTGGCGCATATCGGCTATGATTTCGTCGAGACAACGTTTTTGAGCCGACGTAAACCGGAAAGGAAGTTTTGCCTCAAACTCGTCGATGAATCCCTCCGGCACCTCGATCGCGATGCCCGGCATATCCAGCGTCTCCGTTTTGCGGCGAACAGCCAACGCCACCTGCAGTAGGAACAATTCCTCAAAAGCCAGGCGTGTTCGGGCGGCAAGGCGCTTTTGTTCGTCGTCCGGCCAATGTATCTGCTGGTATGCCGACTGCGCGGATGGCATCTGTCTGCGGTTCAGCAGATAGTCCGGCAGGGCTTCCTCTACCAGAGGGGCAAGAACCGGTATGGCTGTGCGCGTGATACGGCGGACCGCGTTTTGCTGTAATCCATCTGTCAGGTTGTAGAACGGCACGATCCGGCCGAGCAAAAGAGAATCATTGCCCGGGCCGCCGGTCAGCGCGGTTTCGTCCCACTCCACTTCTTTCAACTCGTACCAGCCGCCCATCATGTCCCGCGAAACGGTTCCGTACATGGGCACGGAAACGCTTCGCAGTTTCATCAGTTTTTCGCGGAGCCACGGCTGGTTGAAAAATGTGATTTCTGCCGAGGCGGAACCATCGGTCACCACGGCCTTGGTAACGGTTTCACCTGAACGAGTGGTCCGGTTCTCCACCGAGACGAAGCGGACATTGAACACGGCAGACTGACCGTCACCAACCTCGGCCAGGCGAGCGAAACGGCTTCTGTCCTCCCACCGCCTCGGAAAGAAGGTCAGGAGATCTCCTGCCGTCTCTATGCCCAGTTTCCTCAGCAGAACGGCGCGTTTCTCGCCCACGCCCTTGATGAACTGGATGGGATCGTCCAGGCGAGGCCCCCGGGAGCCTGGGGAACGTGAATCAGCCGGATGCGGATCGTTGGTAGCCATGTTGATCGTTCGAGAGGATGGACCTTTCCGGCATGGAAGGTGAACGCGGTTGTGGTCGGGGCGACTGGATTCGAACCAGCGACCTTTCGCTCCCAAAGCGAACGCGCTACCAAGCTGCGCCACGCCCCGCCAAAGGTCATGATACCGCCGCGCGCGTGCGGGGTCAACCAGACCGCTTGACAGCCCTCGCGCCGAGGCATATACTGTGATTGGCCTTTGGGGACTGGTGTAACTGGCAACACGCCTGACTCTGGATCAGGTAAGTCTAGGTTCGAGCCCTAGGTCCCCAGCCAGAAATCTATAGGGCCGCCCAAACGGGCGGCCCTTTTGGCGTCTCGGGTGGCAGGTACCCTACCCGCCTCTGCCGTTGGACTTCGCGACGGGTTCATCGCCCACAAGCATACCGTCCTTAAAGTGGATGATGCGCTCGGCGTGTGCCGCGATATCGTGCTCGTGGGTGATAATCACCACCGTCTTGCCGGAATCGTGGAACCGCTTGAAGATATCCATGATCTCCTCGCCGGTGCGGCTGTCCAGGTTGCCGGTCGGTTCATCCCCAAACAAGATGGGCGGATTGTTGACCAGAGCCCGGGCAATCGCCACCCTTTGCTGTTGGCCGCCGGAGAGTTCGTTCGGCTTGTGATGGGTTCGGTCGCTGAGCCCCACAACCTCCAGGCACTTCTCGGCGATTTCCCGACGGTTGGCAACGCCAGTGTAGAACAGCGGCATCTCCACATTCAGCAGGGCCGTCGTGCGCGGAAGCAGGTTGAAGGTCTGGTAGACGAAACCAATCTTGCGACTGCGGATATCGGCCAATTGATCGTCGTTGAGGCCTGAAACCTCAATCCCGTCGAGTTTGTAGGAACCGCTGGTCGGGACGTCGAGACACCCGATTAGGTTCATAAACGTCGACTTACCGGAACCGGAAGGACCCATGATAGCCACGAACTCTCCGTGGTCGATGGTCAGCGATACGCCTCCAAGGGCCTGTACTTCCTGGTTGCCCATCTTGTAGGTTTTGGTCAGGTTGTCTACCTGTATCAACGGCATGCGATACTTCCCATCTGATACCGGGGGATGTTGTTCAACCAGCATCCCCCGGATTGTGATCTGTTCGTTGTTACTTGGCCCGTGCTGTCAGCAACTTGGTCAACTCGTTCATCCGCTGTTTCGCCATGGTCCGCATGCGCTCCTGTGCGATGGTGTCCGGGTTAAGCGGATTGTACTCCTTCGGCATCGGGAACTTGCTGGGATCGAACTGCCTCGGACGGTCTCCTTGCGTACCCGCACCTGGCGCTCCTCCCGAGGGACGACGCATACCGCCGGGTCGCTGGCCAATTCTCGGAGCGGTGACAATCTTCTTCAACTGGGACTGAGTCAAGGTGCCGGTAATCTGCTTGTTCAATTTCAATGCCTGCGCATCCGTCATCACGGGTTTCTTGCGCCATGGTTGCAGAACGCCGAGGATGGTTTTGGCCTGGGCCTTCGTCAGTTTCGTCTTGGGATCCTTCTCCAGTTCGCTCAGCCCGAACAGGGTCTGTTGCAGTGAACTGACGTTTTTGTGGGTGTCACGGAACTTGGCCCAAGCCTTCATGCGGGCCTGCATTTCGGGAGTCATCTGTGCGCCGCCCGGCGCCTGGGCCGAAACCACAGACACGCAGAGCGCTGTTACGGCGAGTGTTGACAGGATCGTTCTGATGCTGAACATGGTTTTCTCCTTCGTGGAATCTCGACGACCGGTCGGCCGTCATTCGTATCGCAGGGCCTCAATCGGATTTAGACGGGATGCCTTCCAGGCCGGGTAAAACCCGAAGAAAGCGCCTACGATAGCAGAAAAGCTGAATGCGAGAATAATCGTTGATGGTAGAAGGACAATCGTCCAGTCGTTGGCGTTGCCTACCAATTTCGCTCCACCGACCCCGAACGCCACGCCCAGCAGGCCGCCGATGAGTGACAGAAACAGGGCCTCCAGCAGAAATTGGGTCAGGATATGGCTTCTTCGCGCGCCGATAGCCTTCCGGACACCGATCTCGCGCGTTCGTTCGGTCACCGATACCAGCATGATGTTCATGATTCCGACACCGCCGACTACCAGAGACACGATGGCAAGGTAGGTGATCAACGCGGAGAAGGTATCCTGCTGGGCGTTCTGGGCCTCGGCAAGGTCCGCCTGGTTAAAGATACGGAAGTCGTTCTCGGCGTTTGCGGCCAACCGGTGGCGAGCCCTGAGCAGTGTTTCCAATTCGGTTTGGGCCCTCTGCATCAACGCTTCGGAACGTCCCTGGCAGGCAATGGATTGAAGATTGTCCATTCCGAACAGACGACGCATCGCGGTTGTGTACGGTATGTATACCGCGTCGTCCGGATTTCGCCACCCGGAGCCGCCCTTGGCCTGGAATACTCCGATAATCTCGAACCTCTGTCCCGCGATACGCACCGACTTTCCGACTGCGGGAGTGGATCCAAACAGGGTTTTCCAAGTTGTGTCTCCCAGAATCGCCACCCTCTGTGTGGTGTTGATATCATCGGCGGTCAGGTTTCTACCCTGCCGGACCTGGAAGTTTGTTATGGCCGCGTAATCCGCTCCCACGCCGTTGATGGAGACACTCGTGTTCTCTGCCTGGTACTTCACCTGAGCGTTGCGGCTGACAGACGGCGATACGCGCACGATGCTGGGACATCCCTTGAGAATGGCTTCCGCGTCTTCCGGCACCAGCGACACACTGGAACCGAAACCCATGCTCACACCACCGCGCCGTTGCTGACCGGACATCACCGTCAGGACGTTGGTGCCCAGGCTTCGCAGACTGGCGGCAACCGCTTCACGCGATCCCTGCCCGATGGCGATGGCGATGATCACCGCGCCGACGCCAATGATGACGCCCAGCATCGTCAGGAAAGCCCGCAACTTGTTGGCGCCCAGACCGCGGATGGCCATAATCAGGCTGACCGGATTAAATCCGTGCGCCTGCACAGCCTCCGGTATTTCGATTGGGGACTTCCCGTTGCCCGAAGGCGGAGGTATATCGCGGACCCTGGTTTCGACGGGCTGTCGCTCTGTTGCTTGAGTTGTCATGTGATACAAATCCTGTGAAGCGTCTGCTTAGCGCCTTCTTCCCGATCCCGGTGGTCCACCGCCACCAAACGGACTGTTGGTGGAGGCCGTTGTTGTGGCCGGCTCAATCGTCTGGGCTACCACCAATTCGCCTTCCTTGACGCCCTTGGTGATCTCGGTGGTCTCGTCGCCTTCCACGCCGACCTCCACATCGCGGCGTTCCAGTGTTACCTGGTACCGGGTGTTCGGATCGGCCTGCAGACCGACTGCCGGGTCCGGAGGCACAGGTTGTCCGCCGGAGCCAATCATCACAAACGAGCCCTTGTCATCTGACTGTACGGCGGAACTCGGCACGTTCAGCGCGTCTTCCTTTTCATCGACGATAAAAACGCAAGTGGCGTTCATTCCCGGCTTGAGAAGACGAAATGCCGGCGACGAGTTGTCCACTTCGACACGCACATGGATGGTCGTCACGTTGGACTCGACGATTGCGCGCGGGTCAATGCGGGCAACAACACCTTCGAACGGAACGTCCGGATAGGCGTCCATCGTCACATCAACCTTCTGGCCCTCGTCCACCTGGGCGATGTCGGCTTCGTCCACGGTAACATCCACATACATCCGCGTGGTGTCGCCCATCTGGACGATGCTGGAACCTGTAGAGTTGAGCGACATACCGGATGTGATGATGGTGCCTGTATCGACATACTTCTGGAGAATCACGCCTTCGGAAGGCGCCCGTACCGTTGTCTGGTCCAAGGCGTCGGTGGCATTCTTTAACGACGCCTTGCTCCGCGTAACGGTGGCCTCCGCAGTTGCGATGTCAAGTTGCCGGATTTCGTTATTGACGAGGTTTGCCTTGGCCTGCCGAAGGGATTCCTGCGCCTGCGTAACCTGAGCCTCAGCCTGCCGGAGAGCGGCCTCCGCTTGATAGACGGCGTCCTTCCTTGTCTGGATGTCCGCCGTGCCGGCCTCGGCGCTTTCCAGAGAGGCGCGGGCCTGGGCGACACGGGCATCGGCGGATTCAACTGTTGCGGCAAGTTCATCCTGTATGGTTTGTAGCTTCACTCTGGCCGATTCGACCTGGGCCTGAGCCACCTCGTGGGACGCCTGGGCGGAATCAACCGCCTGTTGCGAAACAAATCCCTTGGCGAGAAGGGATTTCTGGCGCGAGAGATTGGCCTGCGCGTTCTTTGCGTTTGCCACGGCCGAATCATATGAACTCTGCGCGCTCGCCTTCTGCTGTTTGTTTGTCGCGTCCAGTTGCGCCCGCGCCTTCAACGCCTGGTTCAGACTGGCTTTCGCCTGGGCAATGGTTGTGTTGGTCAGCGTCGGTTGCGTCTTCGCCTGGCGTCTCGCCGTATCCAGCCGCGACTGGGCGGCCAGTTTTCCGTCCCGTGCCGAACGTAAAGCGGCTTCCGCATTGGCTATGGCAATTCTGTTCTGCTTGATCTGCAGTTGGTGCGTTCGTAAATTCTGCTCCTTGCGGGCCTGGGCGGACGCAACATCAGACTGGGCCTGGTCGTAGGCCAATAGCGTGTCGGCGGGATCAATCCTGGCGATGACCTGCCCCTTCGTAACAGGGGTTCCCACATCGACAAGCATGGCAACCACGCGACCGCCTGCCTTGGACTTGATGTCCACAACTGTCCACGGCTGAAGTGTTCCGGTGGATGAAACGGTTTTCCTGACGGAGCCCTTTTCCACCGCTTGCAGTTTGTACTGCGTCATCGCGGTCGGATCGACTTTCTTCCGCCCGAAAGTCAGGTACAAAGCGCCGCAGATCGCCAGAGCGGCGACTATGTAGATGATGATTCGCTTCATTACGGTTTCACCCCCGTGTTCGATGGATCGTTACTGCCCAGTGCGCGCTCCAGCCTCGCCGAGGCGGTGTGGTAGTCATAAACAGCCTGGACAGCGTTCGTCTCGGCCGTAACAAGCTGGTTTTGTGCGGTGATTACGTCAAGAATGGTGCCCGCGCCTTCCTTGCGCGATTCGGAAGCGGCCGCATAGTTCTCCCGGGAAGCCGCAAGGGCCGCCTGCGCCGCCGTGATCCTCTGACGCGCTTCCTCGCGCGTAAGCCAGGCCGATTCGACTTCCTGGGCGATTGCGCGCCTTGACAGTTCAATGCTCTCTTCCGCCTGTTTCAGGGAAGCCTTTGCCGCCTTGACCGACGCCTTGGACGCCCCCGCGTCGAACAGCGGATATGTGACGGTCGCCATCAGCGAGTGGGTGTCATACCTGTCCGGGTCGAACTGGTGTCCAGCGCTGAAAGATGACTCAAGCATCGGGCCGGCTTCGATGCGTGCAATGCGCACGCTCCTTTCCGAGCTCTTGACATTGGTTTCGGCGCTTTTCAGGTCGGGCCGGTTGGCGTACGCCTGCGCGATTATGTCCGCCAGTGGACGGTTATCCGGTTCGGCGGACGGTACGGCGACCTCCGTCTCAACCACGTCTACCGGTTCCACGGACATGACGCCGATCGCTATCTTGAGATTGGTCTGGGCAAGGCGGACATCGTTACGCGCCCGCAACTGCGAGACAAGCGCGTTCTGATAATCGGCCTGAGCCTGAAGAACATCCTTCTTCGGAGACGACCCGGCCTCAACGAAAGCCTTGGTGGCTTCCAGCGTGGTGCGTGCCCGCTCCACGCCGGAATCCGCCACCTTCACGAGTTCCTTGCTTCTCCGCAACTCGTACCAGGCCGTTGTCGCGTTCAGAATCACACCCTGGCGGGTGTCCTCCAGCGAGTATTCGGACGACCGTAGAGCGTCGCGGCTTTGGGCGATGTTCGTTTCGCGGATACCCGAATCGAATATCGTCTGCTGAAGCGAGATTGCCGTCGTGTTCCGGCTTGTGGACAATCCGGATGACAACTTCTGGCTCGTGTGCTGGTACGACGGTGTGACCCGGGGGAACCACGCAGAGCGGGATTGCGTCAGCCGGGCCTCCGCGGCCTCGCGCCGGCTTTCGGCAATCCCGATCTGGTTGTGGTTCTCCAGGGCTATCCGAACGGCCGAATCCAGTGTAAGCGGTTTCGATATAGTGGATTCCGCCGACCGGACGGGCAGTACTGCCGTAATAGCCAGAACGCCTGTCAGTGCAAGGTAACTCAATAATCGCATGTCAATCCCATTCCGTGGTGTTGTTTGTCATTCGGCGGGAGCCGGTCCATCCGGGCCCTGATTTCCGCCGTCCCGGCGAAAACCGCCGCGGGCTCCCGGCATTCTGCCGCCCATCTGGCTTCGTTCCTCTTCGGTCATATTCTCGAAAATCTGCATCTGAATTGCGCGCAGGGCCGACATTCTTTCACTTGCGGGCAATTTGGACAAAGCCGACGTGGTGGAGTTCACCACCGCCTGTCCGGCAGGATCCAACTGAGGAGCCGGCATCCCGAAACCACCGGGACCCGTCTGCCCGGCTCTCGGCTGGTTCTGCTGTCCGTCGCGCGCTCCGGCTCTCGGCTGTCCGGTGGTGTTGCGGTCGCCGGGTGCGGTTCTGCCGGTTCGGTTCAAACCGCCGAATCCCGCGCCGAACTGCCCTTGAACACAATAGACAACAACCTGACCTTCAGCAACGGCAGGAGTCGTGGAGGATATGGCGATGGACTTGCCTGTCGCCGGATCGGCCATCACGGCGCCGACCGGCAGATTGAGAACACCGGAGTACATCCCCACGGCGTCCGCCGTAAGAGTTGAGACGGCGGATTCGGGTACCGCCACCTTGCGAACCGTAAGGTTTGCCATCTTGGCAACGGCCAGGACGGCCTCCTCGGCGGACTGATTGGTAACGGTTCCCGTGATGACACCGTTGGCCATCGGGGAAACCAGCACGCGGATCTTGGCCTTGCTTGCGATGTCATTCAGGGTCTGTCGAACATCAGAATTGCTGGCCTTGACCGTGACATAAGGAGTTGCCTCAGCACCCTTGATCACAACGGTAACCGTTGCGGGATTCGCCGCCGGCGCCGCAGTGACGCGGTTCGGGTTTTCCTGGGCATTGACGCCGGCCACAGCCAGCGCGCCGATCAATCCGGCAATGTACATTCCGCGAAGTGTCATTGGAGTTTCTCCTGTACTGCGAGATAGCCACGCGTGGATATATCTGCGTGACATGGATATTGTAGGCGCGCCGCATGACGCTCCGGTGACCCGAATATGATCTTTCTGTGACGTCCACAAATCCGGATCACCATGGCATATGACGCATTGAACAACGGAACAGTCGCACCAAATCACGGTCTTTTTCCGGATGACCGCATACTGTGTCATGGAGCGGAATGTCCCGCCCGTCGGAAATAGAAGGAGTATCCGTATGCGCCCAATCCTTTTTGCGCTGGCCTTTTCGGTTCTTGCCCTGAACGCCGTCCGGGCCGCCGAAACGGTCCATCTGCGACGCTACGAACGCATCGAGACGTACAGGTATCTGCCCGTTCAATGGGGAGACAAGGCGTATACCTATATGGATACCGCCGACACCACGCTTAACGCACGACACCCGAATGACAACTTCGGCGCGTCGCGAACACTCCGTCTGTCGCCGGGCCAGCGCAACGTCCTGCTGATTCAGTTCGGCCAGTTGAACCGCGCCATCGGACGCGGCGGGCGCATCACAGACGTTAAGTTGATCCTCCGTCCCGTTCCCGGCCGTTTCACACGCGACACCGATATCAACCTCACACGAATGACCACCGAATGGCGTGACGGAGGCGCGGACGGAAAGCCGATGTACTGGACCGCCACATGGAACGCCGCTCTCAGCAGTACTAGGGGTAACGCCGTGAAGTGGTCCGGACCCGGCGCGTCCGGCGCGCTGGACCGCCGCTCCAAACCCGGTGTAACCACCAGCACATCCGTCGGCTACAACGCCGCAACGAACACGTGGACCATTACCGGACCCGGCTTGCTGGAAGACGTTCGTTACTGGTTCGGACGCCAGTACCGCAACTTCGGCTGGGCAGTCGAAATGCGCGATCCAAAATCTGCCAGAGGGCCGGTCGAAGTGTACAGCAGTGAGGAGATGGACAAGGCGCTGAGACCGGAACTTGTGGTCACCTATGAACCGCTGTTGACCGAAGGTGAGCGCAAGGGAGTCGACCTCAACGTAACCTACATCGCCCGCACGCCGCGTTACCTGCGTTACCACGACGACGGTGTGAGGAGTTATGAGCGCAAGCGCTACCGGGACGACAATCCCGGCATCATGAAGTTCCCGGTCAACAAGGATACAAAAAAATGGCCGGCGAAAGGCGAGGTCCTCACCTACACGGCTCACGTGAAGAACAGCGGATTCGAAACGTTCAGCGGTCCGGTCGAGTGGGAGTGCCGGTACAACGGCCGACTGATTGGGAAGGGCATTCGGAACCTGACGATGAAGCCCGGCACCGAGTTCACGGAGGTCATCAAGTTGCCGTGGAAAGGCGATATGACCGACATCCGCGACGAAAAACTGACATTCGAGGTCGATCCTCTGGACAAGGTTCGCGAACTGACGAAGAACAATAATCTGCAGTCGAAATATGTCAAGGCGCGCACCTGGAAGTACTGGGTCGAACGCGGCGTTTACGACTTCAGCAGTCGGTACATGAATGCCTACGGTTCCTATTCGTATGAAGACTATCTGAAGTGGCACGAACAGGTGTGGAACGATACCTTCCTGGACAAGTCGCGGTTCGACGACCTGGCACCGGACGGCTGTTTCCAACGCGTCACACTGGACGAGATATCCGTGGTGCCCGACGGCAGACTGGGCGGCGGAATCCACCGCCTGGACGACAAGCCCGACTTCCACTTCGACGGCGAATGGGGTACCGAGATACTGAAAGGCGACACCGCGAAAGACCCTGCGCAAATTGCCAACTACGAGAACTTCATTCACGGACAGCGCATCTTCCTGGAAGGCTCGCTGATCCACGAAGCCAGCCACCAGGTTCTGGGCGCGTTCGACATCTACTGGTCCAACATCGAGCCTGCCACACTGACCGAACCGGGCAAGCAACACGCGAAGGACGGCACGCCGTATTACGTGACGCGCGGTGATATGTACGCCTACTCGGGTCTGATGGGCGGCGACGACACGCGTCCCAACGAGCACTACACTGAAGGCACCGGGCTCTATTCCCTGCACACCGTGCTCGGCTTCAACAGCAACCTTCCCTACCGCAACGGCTTCTACGGCGAGTGGCAGTACGATATGCCCCGGCAGAACTTCGTGCGCCTGCTGGCCGCCGACGGGTCGCCCATCGCGAACGCAAAGGTCAAGATATGGCAGTTCAGCGGCATGCGCATCACGGATAAAAACGTCGTCGCGGAAAATCTGACCGCCGATGCAAATGGTATCCTGCGCTTGCCCGACCAGGACTCCGGCGAAGCAACCGACGTTTCCACCGTCACCGGCCATACGATGCTCAAAAAAAATCCGTTCGGGCGCATCGAAGTGCTTGGAAGCAACACACTGCTGATGCTGAAGGTGGAAGGATTCGAACAGAAGGACTACCGGTTCATTCGCGTTGTCGATTTCAACCGGGGGTACTGGAAGGGATTCAAGGACCGTTTCACTCTGGACGTGCGCACGCAGATCAGCCCCGCGAAACTGAACTGGTCACAGGACCTCGCGAAGGGAAAACCGGTTCAGACAACGCTGAATCCTTCGGAAGCGGGCAGGCTGACCGACGGGCAGATCGGTACCACGTGGAACGGCGGGCCCGCGCCGTCGGGAGCATATGTGCAGATCGATCTGGGCGAGTCGGTACCGGTGGGCGCCGTCCGCTTTGGCCAGTCAACCGGGTACGGTCACTTCTTCCCGCGGTTCCGGATCGAGGTCTCCCATGATTCGCAGTTCCGGATGGGTGTCAACGAACTGAACCGGCAGTTTCCGCTGTCGTTCGCCAAGGCGATGTCAGACGACCGGGACATCGATCCGGCGAATCCCGCCTACCGCACTGTGACCTACGGCGCCAGACCCATGCGTGGCAGGTACCTGCGCATCACTGCTATCGAGGATGCCTGGGCCACCTCGCTGGACGCGATTGAGGTGTTCGGGCCGTAACAAGCCTTACCCCCCGTCCCCCTTCCCGATGTTGGGAAGGGGTGCCATGTTTACCAACTACTTTGACTGACTCAACGTGAGGCACACTGAGCGGAGCGTAGGGAGCGTGCGACCGAAGCGTAGTCGAAGTGCGCCGCCGTACTTCGTCCATACGGACGCCCGTATGGGCGACTGCGCCCTTCGGGCTCCGCTCAGTATGCCTCGGCTTTCTCTTCCAAGACCCGAAGATTCTTCGCTGACGCTCGGAATGACAGACTCTGACGCTTAGTCCATGAATTAGTTGGTACAGTTGGTTGCACGTGCCCCTGGTTATTGGTTGCGAACTACCGGACGTCAGCCCGGGAACGCCACGCTCCACATCACCTCGCCCGGCTTCAGCGACGCGCACTTCGGGCCTCCCTTGGCATCGGTCAACTCCAACTGACCGACAACGGTACAGCCTGCGTTGATCGCCTGCTCCCAGACCTCGGTCGGGGCATACGCGAGTTTGATCTTTGCTCGCCGGAAGCCTTCCCACTTCCCGTTTTTCCGCTCCCCCCAGCAGAGGTACAGGAAACGGTCACCCCGGTTGCCGAAGACGTAGGGACCGCGAAAATCATTTCCGCCTTCCTTGAGGCGAACCACGCGCAGAGAGGCAATGAAGACAACACTATTCGAATCACCGGGTATGTCGTCCACCACCTCGCGATTCTTCTGGATTCCAAGGCGAACCGCGCTCCTGTCCATGAACCGCGCACCCGGCATTCGCGTTCCCCGTAACTCTACGCGGACTTCCGTCCCCTCCAGCATTCGGTTGTCTTCCTTTCAGCCGTTCCGGTCAGGCCGGGTGGACTAATACGTAAACACAACCTTCGCGGGAAGGGTTCGAAATCCCACACGACCGTTGACCGTCGTATAGTCGTCTCCGTTGACGGTCACGCTCTTGATCTGCCTGTCGAGCAGGTTGGGAATCCATACCGCTCCCGAAGGATCGACACCGGCCTCAACGTCAATGGTCAGCGACTTCTCCTTCAACTCCATCCGGTACGACAGGTTGCCGTAGTAGGTCGGCAGATTCGTAACGCGGATTGGGCCGGTCTTCAGCCATTCAGGCAGGATTCCTGCGCCGATCACCAACGATTCGTCAGTTTCGTCCTCGTAGGCAAGGATGTTGCGTACGAACTTGACGAACTCGGAGCCGACCCAGGTGTGCGGCATGTCCCCTATCCACTGCCCCGTTTTCTTGTCGCGCCACACGATTTCACCCCACTGGTTCCAGGCCGGCGGGGTCATATCACGCAGGAAGAGCTCGGCGAGGCGGTGGGCGTCTCTCGGACGGTCCATCATCAAAAGCGTACTGCACGACCGGATCTCGTACGGCGTGTAATCGCGCCATTTAAGCTTCCCCGAAGCCCTCTCATCGAAGAACGTCAGGTAACGATCAAACGTGCCTTTGAGGGCTTGCTTCGGAATCCAGCGCAGTTCTCCGCACGGGTACACGCCAACCGCTGTCGATGTCGCGTCGAAGTCCCCCAGTTCCGCGCATCCCGGAAAGTAATCGATCTTCTTTTCCGCCATCACAAGGCGCACCGAGTTGTAGAAATCCTTCCGGAACGTTTCCACCGCCTCAGTGAAACGCGCTGTATCCGCGGTTTCTCCCAATGCTTTGGCCATCGAGGCGGCGTCCTTCAGTCCGCGCAAGGCAAAAAAGTTATCCCAGTAGGAGTGCTTCGGTACGGAATACCCTTCGTGGCTGATCGATTCCGGCATCAAGCCGTACAAAGCGCGTTTCTCCGGAGGTCCGGTGATATAGTCGTTGGTCTTGCGCGTCTGCGTAAGTGCAATGATCTTCTCTGCCACACGCCGGCAGACGGGATACATCGCGCGCAGGAAATCCTTGTCGCTTGTGAAGCGGTAATACTGGTTCACGATGTAAAGGAACTGCCCGTGGCTGTCGTGCTCGGCCACAGGGTCCGCTCCGCGGCGGTCCACCACGCACGGCACCCACCCGTCAGGACGCACGTATTCCGAATACCACTTGATGAACTCGCGAACTTCCCGGAAGCGCCCCACTCGCAGAAGCGACGCAGAGGTCAGGGCTCCGTCGCGCATCCAACTGCGATCGTAACTGCGAGATCCCGGTTGAATCCCCGGCCCGTCGCGATTGATGAGAATGTAGGCGACGTTGGAACGCATGATGTCGATCAGGCGTTTCGCGGCCGGGGGGCCTTCAAATCCGGGGACCGATACTTCCGAAACGCGCCCCGCGTGTTCCTTCGCCTGTATCGAACCGACCAGCGCCTCGGTCAGCGGAATGTCCTTCCCCTCGTCTCCCTCGCGCAACACGGCCATCGTGACTGGGTATTCCTCGCCAGGCTCCAGATCGAAGTCGAATACGAAAGCACCGCTGGCCCAGCCCGACGGATCGGTGATTGACGTCGCGGTCGGCACATCGTTATTCGCCAGTCGCGCGATCAGTGCTCCCTCGTCAAACGTCATTGCGCCGAAAGCGTGCGGAAGGGTAATCGGCTGGATTCTCTCGCGCCCGTCCACACTCAAGACCTTTCCGTCCCATATCAACGACCTGATTGGCGCAACTCCGCCCTGAACATTCAGGAACTGCCACGGCGGATTGACCTGATACGGGCGAACGGCGAGGAACAGCCTTCCCTTCCGACGACCTGATGTTGTGTTCTTAATCTTGTATCGAAGGTACAGACGCTCTGCGGGACCGCTCTGTACAAACGGTTCAATCGTCAGTTGAACACCGGCATTCCACGCCACCGAAGGTGTTACCGCTTCTTTCAACGCGGGCGTTGACCGTACGTTGCTCCAGTTCCTGAATTTGCCGTCAACCAACAGGAACGATTCGATGGAGGGCCTCTGTTTGTCGAGTTCCACGCGGCCGTCGATATCAATGAGAGACTCGCGCCAGTCCCCGTTGAATCCAACGACTGTCCAAGCCGTGTTGCGGCCAAGGAATGCACGGGGATAATAGCCCACGGGCGAGGCAAGCGCCACGGACTTCATGAAGGCGTTGGGCGACTCGGAGAACGAAAGGTCCTTGATTTCGAATCGGCTTACACCAACGCCGTTGGGACCCGGTGTAAAGGTCAAGCGCAAGAAGCGTGACTCGGTATCCGGCATCGCGACGAACCAGCGTTTCCCCCCAGGCCGGTCAGCCTTGTGTATGGTCTCCCATTCCTCACCGTCGGCTGATACCTCTACTTTGGCGTCGGCGGGCGGCATGCCGGGCTCCCAGTCAAGGACGAAGCCGCCGTACTCCCGGTTGTGGCCAAAGTCCAGCGTCCGACTGAACGCACCGCCTTCAGCCTGTCTCCAGACCACGGTCGGTTTGAATGGAACCGGTTTCGCGGAATCACCCTTAACACCACCGGAATACGCAACGGTTGGCCTGCCGGAATAAGGATGTACCGGCGGCAGTTCACGGAATTCTAGGTCGTCTATCCACACTGTGCCTTTGCCGCCTGTGTAGGCGGCAATGCCTATCTGCAAAGTACCGGCTCGTTTCAGGTCTCCCCCGCCGGCAGGACCCCAGGCGAACCTGATGTCTCGTTTGCGTAAGCGTACGATGGACCAGTTTGACGGGAACGTGTAATTGACCTGATTGCGCCACCACACGCTGTCACCCTGTTCGTCCATCAGTTTGAACTCGAGGTTCTGGTTTGGAGAGATGGCGCTGATGCGGAACCGGAACTCGTAGTTCTCCGGAAGATCAAGATACAGCTCCCTCTCAGCCAGCACGAAACCGGCCTGTCCTTTGAAGTCATAGTCCAGGCGCATGGACGGTCCGGAATCCGTCTCGTCTCGTGTCAGGATCAGAACAGCGCCCTCGGAGGTGATCGGCTTCCACTTCGAGACATCATCGAACGCGTCAAGAACATCGGCGTTGGCGTTGCAGGCGATCAAAACCATTCCCAATACGGTCAAGGTAAACGTTTTCATAAGCCCATCATGCCTCACAAAACCACCTCCCGGCAACGGCGCTCGGTAACAATTCGTTACGCATCCGCCTAACGTATTGTTATCGACAATTCTTCAGTTGATACGTTTTGCCTGTTACCCCAAAATGGAATGTGATGCCCGCACCCTTCGCAACCGACATGCCAGTTACCGAACAACAGCCGCGCATCGTTGTGCTTGATACCTTCACCGCCAGCCGTATCGCCGCCGGTGAAGTTGTCGAACGCCCGGCCTCAGCGCTCAAGGAGTTGGTCGAAAACGCTATCGACGCCGGCGCGACCCGCATAGATGTCGAGTGGGAGGAAAGCGGCGTTCGGTTATTGCGCGTCAGCGATAACGGCGGAGGGATGACCGGAGAGGAAGCCGCCCTGGCCCTGCAGAGACACGCCACCAGCAAGATTCGCAGTGCGGACGACCTGGAAAACCTCAGCACCCTCGGATTCCGGGGCGAAGCGTTGCCAAGCATCGCTTCAGTGTCCCATTTGCGCCTTCTGACCGGCAACGGCGAGTCGGCGACCGAGGTTCGAGTCAACGGCGGCGAGATCGAGGGGATCAGGCCTGCCGTCCGCGAGCGCGGCACCGATGTGTGGATCCACAACCTGTTTTTCAACCAGCCGGCGCGCGCCCGTTTCCTGAAATCGGCAACCACCGAGAATGCCCAGAATATGGATGTTGTGACGCGACTGGCGATGGCTCATCCGAAAATTGCGTTCCGTGTTCGTGTGGACGGGCGCGAAGCGCTGAGAACCTCGGGTTGCGGAGACTATGCCGAAACGGTGGCGGAAGCGCTGGGCGCCAATGTGGCGCGCGACTTGGTTCCGGTGCGGTGCGAAACCGAGAACATCGTCGTCCACGGCTATGTGTCCCGCCCTACCCTCACCCGTCCCACGCGGGCCGGCCAGCACTTCTGGGTGAACAGGCATCCCGTACAGAACCGGGTTCTCCTGCATGGTTTCGATTCCGGCTACCGCGCCATTCTACCCACGGACCGCCATCCCTATGTGGTGCTCTTTGTGGAGATGCCGCCCGGCACGGTTGATGTGAATGTGCATCCCCGGAAGGCGGATGTGCGGTTCCAGCGGGAACAGACGGTTCACTCGGCGGTCTACCACGCCGTGCGCGAGGGGCTTCTGGCGGCGGACCTGCGCCCGGAACTGGACCCGGAACCGCTACTGCCCGCGCCCGGTTTCGGCGAGATTCATCCGTTGTTGCCGATGAATCACGGTCCTGTGACGTTTCTGCCGCCTCCTTCGACGCAACCGGCTCCGACCCCGGCCGCCTACGACCCGGAGGATCCCTTCGCCGAACCGCCTCCCGCCGTACCGCAACCCGAAACGCCGCAGGCGACCCAACCGGCCACCGGAATGCGAACCACATTCCGCGTGCTAGGGCAGATTCAAAACACATTCCTCGTTGTGGAGGGCGACAAAGGTTTGATGCTGGTCGACCAGCACGTGGCGCACGAACGGGTGCTTTATGAGGAACTGGCGCGCCAGATGTCGTCTTCCGCGCCGGACAGCCAGCACCTTCTGCTCCCTATGTCGGTCCAACTGGAGCCTTCGGAGATGGCTGTCTGGAAGACGAACCGCGCCGGACTGGAAAGCGCCGGTTTCGAGATTGAGGAGTTCGGAACGGATTCGGTGCTTATACGCGCAGTTCCGGCACTGCTGGCCTCCCGGTTCACCGAGCGCTCCTTCAAGGACTTTCTGAGCGGAATGGTCGAAGGCGGTCCCGTCGGGTCTTCGGACGACTTGCGCGAACATATCCTGAGCACAGCGTCGTGCAAGGCGGCCGTCAAGGCGGGCGACGTGTTGGAGCCGGAGGAAATGAGCGGCCTGATGGAAGCCCTGTTCCGAACCACCAATCCCTATCTATGCCCGCACGGACGCCCGATTATTTTACATCTTACCGTCGATGAACTTCTCAAGAAGTTCCAGCGCGCCTGAATCCATGTCCGACACCAAAAGTGATACAAACTCGCGACCTCCCGATGTGATGGTGCGAGAAATGCCCTCCGAAATGCGTCCTCGCGAGCGCCTGGAGCAATTCGGCGCTTCTGCGCTGAGCAAGGAGGAACTCGTCGCCATCCTGCTGAGGATGGGCGCGCAGGGCGAATCCGTTGTCTCCGTTTCGAAGCGACTCCTGACCCGGTTTGGAGATCTTCGTTCGCTTGCCTCCGCTTCTCTGGAGGAGATCGCCGACGTGCGCGGTATCGGGCGCGTCAAGGCCATCACCATCAAGGCCGCCATGGAACTCGGCATGCGTTTAGCGGAAGAAAAAGTGGACCGTAGCGAACCGATACGTACAGCCGAAGACGTTTGGCGCCTCTACGGGCCGAGGATGCGCCAACCTGACAAGGAGCGGTTCTGCGTGATCCTGTTGGACACGAAGAATCAGGTGCTTGAGTTTCACACGGTCTCGGTCGGAACGCTGAACGCCAGCCTGGTCCACCCGCGCGAAGTGTTTCGCGAAGCGATTCGCCGGGGTTGCCACAGCATCATCTGCGTGCACAACCACCCCAGCGGAGATCCGACGCCCAGCGCGGACGACATCGCTGTCACGAAGGACCTGGTCAAGGCCGGCGAAATCATGAAGATCCGCGTGCTGGACCACGTGATAATCGGCGAAACACGATGGGTTAGCATGCAGGAGACGGGCCTGATATGAAATCCCGTATACGAATCGCGTTTCTTCTCGCATGGACAATTGTGATGACTATGACGACTCCATCTACGGCCATGACACCGGTACCCGCGCCCCGGGGCAAAACCGATGTATTCGTGAACCGTAGCCTGGTCGACCGGGCTGAAGTTTCGAATCTGCGATTTGATACACGCCTGGGCGGCTTCCGCCTTCAAGATGATCCCGCCGGCGGTTTCTTGGAAAGAGGGTCGGTAACTTCGGATTCTGTTTTTTACGAATCCGGCGTGACCTCCGTCGTGCCGTCGTGGAACGCGGACTGCCCGAACGGGACCTTCGTACGCATCGAATTGCAGGCCAGACCGGATGCGGAGTCGGAGTGGAGCGCGTGGTACCAGATTGCCAACTGGGGTGATCCGAACGTTGCGGAGACGAGGAATCCCGAGACCGTTCTCAAGGGAGACGCCTTCGCCAGGGTCGTGGAGGACATCCTTGAACTGAGCCGCCCGTGTACTCAGTTGAGGTACCGGATTACCCTCTTGACCACGGACAAGACGGCATCTCCCCTGCTGACACTGGTGGCCCTCGCGGCCATCAACAGGAATCTGGTCAATGCCCCGGATGACTCGCGCGGACCCGCCTGGGGGCGATCAGTGAAGTGCGATTTCATCTCGCAGGTCGTTCAGCCTCGCGACCTCGCCTGGCGGGTATGCGGCCCGACCTCACTGACCATGGCCCTGACCGCCCACGGCGTCAGCCTGAAGGTCCCATTCGTGGCTGAAAGGGCGTGGGATATGGTCAATGCCATTTACGGAAACTGGCCGTTTCTGGCCGCCGCTGCTTCCGACCTTCTTCGCCGATATGAGAACGCCATTCCCCAGAAGAAGGGCTTCAGAAAGGCTTTTCAGGCATATGTGATGTGGCCGTCCGACTGGAAGGCCGTGGAGCGCGAAATCCTCAGCGGCAACCCCTGCATCCTGAGCATGAGGTTTGAACGCGGCGAGTTGTCTGTCGATCCGGAAAGGCGCAGTGACGGGCACCTTATTGTGGTCCGCGGTTTTACTAAGAACGGAGACGTGATGTGCCTGGATCCCGCGTACCGCGAGGAGAAGAACGGACGCATCACATATAACCGGCAGGAACTTCACAACGCGCGTCACGGCGGCCCGATCATCGTCCTGCACCCGTATTCGAAGTAACGGCACGGTTTTCGTGTTACGGGCGATGGGCACGGCATGCCCATCTGTACCAACTAAATCGACTAACTGAGCGTAAATCGTGTCATTTCGAGCGTAGCGAGAAATCTGCGGTTGCTTTTCCCGCCGCAAGCGGCGGGTGGGATGAACCGCAGATTCCTCACATTCGTTCGGAATGACACACTTGGCAGACTGAATCGTTGGTACGCCTGACAGGGATTTGACGCTCAGAATCACAGACCAGGACTCTCAAACCCTGAAATAGTTGGTTCAAATGCCACGGCGGGCCGCCCCTACACGGGAATTGGTAACAGCAACCCTTACTTCTTCTTCGGCGCGGGGGCGGGCTTCTTCGGCGCTTCCGGCTTCTTTTCCGGGGCAACCAAGGTGGCGCTCTGCAACACGTCGCCGATCTCGATCGACTTCACCACGTCCATGCCCTCAATCACGCGGCCGAACACGGCGTATCCGCCGTCAAGATGCGGAGTGGGCGCCAGGGTGATGTAAAATTGGGACGAAGCGCTGTTCGGGTCCTGCGTGCGCGCCATCGCCAGAACGCCGGCGGCGTCGTGCTTCAAGGCCGGCACGATCTCCAACTTGATGCGGCGCTCGGTGTTCGTCTTCGGATCGATGAATCCCCCGGTGCCGTTCCCCTTGGGATCGCCGGTCTGCACCACAAAATCCGGCACCACGCGGTGGACCTTGATGTTCGTGTAAAAATTGCGCTTTACCAGGTCCAGGAAATTTCCGGCGGTGATGGGGGCCTGCTTCTGATAGATGCGTACCTTGACGACGCCTTTGTTGAACTTCAGGGCGACAACGGGGTCTTCGGCGGGCTTGGGCGCCGCTTCCGCTTCCAGGGCGGCCAGGGCCACCAGGGCGACAACAGCCAGGGGGGTGATATGCGTTAACATCGGGATATCGGTTCTCCTCTCGTGTTACAGGTCAATGCGCGGCCAGCCGGCGCGCCTTCTTCAGTCTATCCTCCCGCGCGCCGGCCTCGCAAACGGGCCGAACCGGGAAGACTACTGTCCATAAGACGCCTCCAACAACCGCAAGGTGCCAATATCCGCGGCGTTGCGCGTTAAGATATGATTGTCAGCGCAAAATCCGGGCAAGATATGGAAACCTTCTTCATCGTCAATCCGAAAGCCGGCAACAACCGGATGGGCTCCATCTGGAAGTCCTACCAGAAACACCCGGCGGTATCCGGGTGGGAGTTCACCACCTCCGCCGAGGATGCCACACGCATGGCCCGCGAGGCCGCCAGCTGGGGCATGAAGGCCGTGGTGGCGTGCGGCGGCGACGGCACCCTGCACCACGTCCTGCAGGGCGTGATGGCCTGCCGCCACGAAAAGCGCCCGGCGGTCGGGGTGTTCCCGTGCGGAACCGCCAACGACCTTGCCCGAAGTCTGGGCATGCCGTTGTCCCTCAAGCGCGCCATCGAAGTGCTTAAGGTCGGCAACACCCGCACGGTGGACGTTGGCATCGCGCAAACGCAAACCCGCAAGTGCTTCTTCCTGGTCGCGGCGTTTGTGGGCGCGGGAGCCACCATCGCGAAACTCGCCAACACGCAGGGCAAGAAATCGAAGGGCCTGCTCGGCTATCTGCCGTACATCCCGCGCGTGGTCCGCTTCTCTTCGGACGTGGTCATCCGCTTCGGCGAGATGTCGTGGAAGGGCTCCATCCTCTCGGTTGAAGTTGCCAATGTGCGGCTCGGCGGCGGGGGCATCCCCGTCAATCCGGACGCCACCCCCTACGACGGCCAGCTGGATATGATGATCATCGAGCGGAAGGGCGCGCTGGACACCCTGCGCCTGCTTTCGGCGCTGAAAAAGGGGACGCACAACAGCCTGCCGTTCGTGCACCACCGCCGCGTCACCGATGCCGTGATTCTGGGCTCCGACCTGGAACTGGCCGCGGATGGGGAAATGCTGGGGGCTCTGCCGGGTTACATCTCAATCAAGCCCGCCGCGCTGAACTTCATCGTTCCGCCTGCCGAAACCAACAGCGAAAACGACTTCTGATACCGAACCTACCGGAACGCGTCCAGCCCGCACGCGCGGCGGACGAATCGCGCGGCGTCCGCCATATCCACCACAATCCCGGAATCGCCGCCCTGCTCCGCGTTCAAACGTGTGTGTTCCGGCTCGGTACCGGTCAGCAGGCCGCCGGCCAGGCCCAGGCAGGTTGACGCGTCGATCATCGCGCCTGGATCGACGGGACCGACTGCCGCCGGAATAAAACTCTCCCAACCGCTGACCACCGTCCGGTTGGCAACCAGCGCGCTGGCGCCGGCGTTCTCCGCGCACACGAACCTGCCGGCCGCAACCGCCTTCAGCCCTATCTTACCGGGTCCCGCATCGACCCACAGAAAGCGCTCGTCGTCCGTGTACGCCTCCTTGTTCGCCTTCAGCGTGCCGGTGGCGGCCGACACATATTTGCCGTTCGCCAGCGATTTCAGCGCCACGGAACCGTTTCCGGCGTCAATCACCTGAAAAAACTCGGAGGTTCCCGCCGTGCTCCGGTTGGCGATCAGGTCCGCGTTGCCGTCCGTTCCCGCGCTGACGAAAAGGTTGTTGGCCGACGACTTGAGCGTCATTGTCTGACCCACTGGAGGATTGTAGGTGTAAGCCCGCACGTAGTCAATGCGGTAGTCCTGGGGAAACACGGTCGTCGCGTCCGGATAGCCGGGCCAGTTCCCGCCCACGGCGAGGTTCAGGATTACGAAGAACGGTTTGTTGAACAGCCACGTTGTGCCGGACGGAAGGTTCGCCACCGTTTTCGTCATATATACCACGCCATCCACGTCCCACGAGATCGCGTCCGGTCGCCAGCGTATCGCGAAAGTATGGTATGCGTCCTTGAACTGTGCTCCGTTGGGCAGGGTGTAGTACCCGCTGATGCCGTTTCCACCGGAGTAGCCCGTTCCGTGCAGTGTCCCGTACACCTTGGAGAGCTCCTTGCCGATGTTCTCCATGATATCAATCTCGCCGCTGGCCGGCCACCCGACCGTCGGAAAATCGGTTCCCAGCATCCAGAACGCCGGCCATATCCCCTGGCCGTACGGCATTCGGATGCGTGCCTCGATGTAGCCGTATTTGGCCGTCATCTTGTTGCGCGAGTGCAGACGCGCCGACAGGTATGTTCCGTTCGACTCTTTGGTCGCCCGGATGCGAAGCGCCTTCGAGTCCTCCGCGTCCGTGTCGGAGATAATCTGCGCGTGGGTCAGGTCGCTGGTGTAAACCTGCCACTCGTTGTTGCCCCAACCGCCGCCGCCGAGGTCGTAATTCCACTTTGCCGAGGATGGCTTGGTGCCGGCCGTGCCGTTGAACTCATCGCTCCACAGCAGGGTGTAGCCGGCCGGCGGCGCCGCAATGGCGGCCATCGACAACAAACCGATGACGGCGCACACGAGGCTGAAAAAACGGGTGCACAAGATGAGGGTGTGGTTCGTAATATCCATGATCATGACATTTTACCACGACCTGGAATATCGCGCGAACCGCGTCCCGTTCGCCAAGTCAACGGGAGCGTTTACGGTGTTTGTGGACCGGCAGATCCCGGTTCCGCAACGGCGGCGGGGCGCCGGGGGTTTCCGCACGAAGGGCTTCGATCGCGTTCATCACCCGCTGGGCCTCGTGCGCCAACGAAATCGGATCGTTCGCCGCGGCGATTTCAATCGGCTTGCCGAACGTCACGGTGATTTTTCCGTGCCCGAACCAGGGGTGGTCCCGGCTGAAGGACCGGTGGGTGCCGGTAATCAGCACGGGGTGCACGGGTACGCCGGCTTTCAGGGCAATCTGGGCGATGCTGGAATCGGCGGTCGCCATGATGCCGCGCGTTCGCTTGCCTTCCGGAAAGATAAGCACGGCTTCGTTGTAACGAAGGAAACGCACCGAAACCCGGTTGGGAGTGTTTTCCATACCGGCCTTGTCCACCGGGAAGCCGCCCATGCAACGCGCAAGGAAACCGATCAGGAAGCGGTCGAACACGTCGCGTGTGCCCAGAAAATGGACATACCGGGGGCACCGGAACCCGACAACCAGCGGATCCAGGTAGCTGGTATGGTTGGCGGCCAGCAACACCGGCCCGGATTTTGGCACGTTCTCCAGGCCGAAGACGTGCACCGGCCCAAGCAGAAAAAGGGCCAGGCGCAGAGCGGGAGACAAAATCCAGTAGAGAAAGCGGAACATCGCTCAGGTAGTTTACAATAAATTCGGAAGTCGGGCAAGCGCGGGACGCTTGCCGGCGCTTTGCGGAACGGTGCCGCTATGCACACTGTAAGACGGGCTCGCGCGGGTGAGTCAACTGCAAGGCGGCATCCGCGCGCTTGATTGCGGGTCAAATCCCGGGTTATGGGTGGGTGTTCATTGGAAAACGTGCGTGTTCTATTGGCGGAAGACGAGCCCTTCGGGCGTCTGGGGCTGAAAACGGCGCTGGAGTCGCTTGGCCACACCGTGGTCGCGGAAGCGGAAAACGGCGATGACGCCCTGCGGTTGGCGCGTTCCGAACGCCCCGATATTGCCGTGCTCGATATCCGCATGCCGGGCATCGACGGCCTCGAGGTCGCGCGCATCCTGAACGAGGAAGCCATCGCCCCGGCCCTCATCGTGTCCGCCTACAGCGACCAGGAATACATCAGGCGCTCAACCGAGTCGGGGTGCCTGTACTACCTCATCAAACCGGTTCGACCCGAGGACCTTCGTCCCGCCATCGCCATCACACTGACGCTCAGCCGGCAAATGACCGGACTGCGCGAGGAAGTTCGCAGAGCCACCGAGGCGCTGGAAACCAGGCGGCTTGTGGAACGCGCCAAGGGCATGCTGGTGGAACGCTATTGCCTGAAGGAACACGAGGCTTTGAGGCACCTGCAACAGAAAAGCATGGCGACGAGGCGGCCTCTGCGCGAGGTGGCCGAAGCCGTTATCAGGCGCTTCGTCGGTCCGCGCACGGATGAACACCACGATGCCGGCTAGTTCAGAACCGTTTCACGACGAAGCCCGCCTGCGCTCGGCTCAGCACCGGGTGCGCAACGACCTTCAAACCCTGTTCAACCTTCTGCTGATCGCCGAAAAGAGAATGGGCGTCGCGGAACTGCCAATCGGGGAGTTTCGGAGGTGGATCACCGGACTCAGTGCCGCGCACGACGCCATGCCCGTCTGGAAGGACGACAGGCCGCGCCTGCAGGACCTGATCGCCGCACTGCGTTCACGCGTGGATGCCGGCAACGTCGTCATCACCGAAGGCGGAGAACTCACCGTGCGCGAAACATCCGCCGTCGGCATCGCGCTGGCCGTTTCCGCCATTCTGGACGATTACCGCGAACGCACCACACCCGACGACCCGATAATCTGTTGCATAACCGCGGAGAACGCGAACCTTCACCTTCAAATCACCCGGCGCTCGCAATCGGGCCCCTCGCCCGCCTGGCCTCCGTTCAGCGTGGTGGTGGCGATGGAAGCCCTGCGCGGAACGTGCGAGCAATATCATCAAGACGGGCAGTTGCGAACCATACTGATAATACCGTGTCGCTGATTCGAGAACTGCGGGAATTGTACCGATACCGGGACCTCGTGGCCCGCCTTGTCGTGCGCGACGTGAAGGTCCGGTACAAGAACTCCGTACTGGGGTTCTTCTGGTCGCTCGCCAATCCCCTCGCGCAGGTTTTCGTCATCACCGTCATCTTCAAGTTCGTCATCCGCATCGGCTTCCCGAACTACAGCGCCTACGTGCTGGCCGGTTTCCTGCCGTGGACCTTCTTCCAGATGGCCGTGCTGGACGCGAGCCAGAGTATCCTGCATCACGGTCCTCTGCTCAAAAAGGTGTATGTGCCGCGCGAGGCGATTCCCATCAGCATCGTGATCAGCAACCTCATCCATTTTGGCCTGGCCTTGCTGGTGCTGTTTGTCTACATGGCCGCGCTCGGGGTGCCGTTCACTCTCAAACTGCTCTGGTTGCCGGTCCTGATCCTATTCCATTTTCTGCTGACGCTGGGCGTCGGACTGGCGGTGTCCTGCCTGAACGTGTTTTACGAGGACATCAAGTACCTGATGACGGTGGCGTTGAACCTGCTGTATTACATCGTTCCGGTGATTTACGTGGTGGAACAGGTGGCGAAGAACGTGCCGGCGCGATACGAGTGGCTTTACACCCTGTACCAGTTGAATCCTCTGGCGGTCTGGATCACGGCATACCGGCACGTCCTGCTACCGCCGGTACCGGACGCCATCGGCCCGCAACCGCTGGAGCCCGTGTTTCTCATCACCGCCGCCGCCACATCGGTCCTGTCCGCCGTCGCCGGGTACGCACTGTTCAACCGCTATAAATGGGACTTCGCGGAGAGGCTGTGAAGATAGACCGTGTGAAGGGGGCGGTAGTAACAAACTATAACAGAAAATTGGGCATTAACCGTGTCATTCCGAGGCGTAGCCGAGGAATCTGCGGTTGCTTCACCCGCCGCAGGCGGCGGGCAGGGATGAACCGCGGATTCCTCACATTCGTTCGGAATGACACTGTTGAAGCCTGGATTGCCGATATTGTTGGTAAATACAGCCCTTGTGCAAGCAAGTCGAGAAACATATGTCCAACCCATGACCCGCCAGCCTGCCATAGAAGTCAGAAACCTCTCCAAGCGCTTCCGTCTGCGCCATTCTTCCGGTAGCCTGAAGAACCTGTTCCTGCGCCGCACCGGTTCCGCGCGCGAGGACCTGCTGGCGCTGAACGGCGTTTCCTTCACCGTTCAGCCGGGTGAAACGGTGGCGGTGATTGGACGGAACGGGAGCGGCAAGTCCACGCTCCTCGGTATCCTGGCGCGCGTTTACCGTCCGCTCTCCGGCGAGGTTGTCGTTCGCGGCCGCGTGGCGCCACTGCTGGAACTGGGCGCCGGCTTTCATGAGGACCTGACCGGCCTGGAGAACATTTCCCTTCATGGCAGTATCCTCGGCATGACCCGGGCGCGCGTGCTGGAACAGACGCCCTCCATCATCGAGTTCGCCGAACTGGAGCACTTCATCGACACCCCGATACGGGGCTGGTCCGCCGGTATGGTGATGCGGCTCGGTTTCAGCATCGCGGTCCACTCCGATCCCGACCTTCTGCTGGTCGACGAGGTGCTGGCCGTGGGCGACGAGGCATTCCAGGCCAAATGCTACCGCCGGATCGCCGGATTCCAGGAACAGGGCAAAACCATCCTCTTCGTGAGCCACGACCTGGACGCCGTGCGCCGGGTGGCCGCCCGCGTATTGTGGATCAGCGACGGGCAGTTGCGCATGGACGGGCCCACCCGGGAAGTCGTTTCCGCCTACCACACGGCGTCGCTGGCCGCGCGCGAGGAAGGCTCCGCGTAACCGGCCAACCGCGGCGCCGCTCTACAATGAGCATGACCGGCGAACATCGGACCCGCTTTGCGTGTTTCGTCCCTGCGTGAACCGTGAAAAAACCGTCGAACAGATTCTCCACCGCCCGGCGCAGGTTTCTGAAACTTGCGGCCCTTGCCGTCGGCGCCACCGCCGTGGGAGGCGGTTGGCACGCCTACGACCTGCAGGTCACGCGCAAGGACGTGTGGGTTCCCGCCCTTCCGCCCGCGTGGGAGGGAACGCGCCTTCTGCACCTCTCCGACATGCACCGCGGGCCGTTTGTGCAGGATTTCTACCTCGAAAAGGTGATGGAGCAGGCAAGGGGACTGTCGTACGATATCGTCGCCCTCACCGGCGATTTCATCGCGTGGAGCAGTGAGTACGCGAAGGGACTTCAGCCGCTGTTGAGCAACCTGAACGCTCCGCTCGGCGCCTGGGCAGTGCTGGGCAATCACGACCACTACCGCGGCCCCCGTGAAGTGTCGCGCGCCCTGCAGTCCGCCGGCATCAACGTGTTGTCGAACTCCTCCACGCGCCTTCAACGCAACGGGCAAAGCCTGTGGATTGCCGGCGTGGACGATATGGTCACGCGGCACGAGGACCTGAAATCCGCCCTGAAAGGCGTGGAACCGGGCGTGTGTACCGTCCTGCTGTCGCATACGCCGGACATCGTCCTTCGCGAGACGCCGCAACCGTATCACCTGGTTCTCAGCGGCCACACGCACGGCGGCCAGGTCTGCACGCCGGACGGAACGCCCATCTATTCCGCCACGTCGGTCGGCATTATGTACGCGGGCGGCATCTATCCGCTGAAGCAGTTCACGCTGGTCGTCAGCCGGGGGATCGGCCTGGTCGCCCCCCCGTTTCGCGCGTGGTGCCCGCCCGAGATCGCCCTGTTGCGCCTGCGCCGAAGGAATCCCTCATGATCACGCGCATCCTCACCGCCGTTGTCGGCATACCGCTGGTGCTTGTTTTGCTGTTCTGGCCGGGCGGAACGCCGTGGACCGTTTTCGTGGCGGCCCTCGTCGCGATGGCGTGCTGGGAATACGCCTCGGCGCTGTGGAAGCAAGGGATATTCACGCACTGGATTGCGCTGGTTCTGGGTTGCGCGGCGTTGTTCCCACCCATCGGAAGCTGGGAAACAATACCCGGTTGGTTCATGGCCCGTTCGGTTCTGCCGATTCCCGTTTTGCTGGTATTCGCGCTCATTCTGGTGCTGGCCGGCGACCTGGTCTGGAGTCGTCGCGCCCCGATACGCAACATCGGTTCAGCGTTGTTCGGCATCGCCTGGATCGGCGCGCTGATTCCGATTCTGGTCCTCCTGCGAATGGCGCAACCTCTCTGCGGTTGCGTGGACACGCCCATCGGTGATTACGGCGCGTGGGTGGTGCTGTGGGCGCTCCTCATCATCTGGTTCGGCGACAGCGCGGCGTATTTTGTGGGCAGGAAATGGGTCGGAAGAAAACTGGCGCCCGCCATCAGCCCCAACAAAACCTGGTCCGGCGCCATCGGCGGACTGATCGGTTCCGCCGTCGGCGGCGCGATCGGGTACTTCCCGTTGACCGCCGACGTCGGGGAATACCGGTTCGGTTGGGAAGTTGTGGCGATAGGCTTGGTGGTCGGGGTCATCGTCGGCTTGATGGGACAGATCGGCGACCTCGTGGAGAGCGCCGTCAAACGCGAACTGGGCATCAAGGATTTCGGCTCGCTACTGCCGGGCCACGGAGGCGTGCTGGACCGATTCGACAGCCTGATGTTCGCCGCGCCCACGCTCTGGTTCCTCGCAAACGGCCTTCTGCGCTAACCGCCCACCACGCCGCGCAGGGCAATCTCAACGTCCCGCATCGTGATCACACCGTCGTCGTTCCCGTCCCAAGCCCTGATCTGATTCACCGTCGGATCGAGTCCGGAATTCGCCGATGTGATGATGGAACAGCACCCACGCGCGTTGATGATTCCCTGGGGCGTTCCGACCAGCACACCGCCGCCCCGCGTGGTCAGGAAGTCCTTGAAATCGCCACAGGGCGACCAACCGGCGACAAACGTCCCCGCCGGTCCGGTTCCTTCCGTTCCCCAGTTCACGCCGCCGTTGCCGCTGACCCGCAATCCCCGGTTCGTACCAAGCAGTATGCGCGAAGGTTGTCGCGGGTCGACGGCCAACATCGTGGCGCGGAATCCCGTGCCCGCCGCCGCCGATTCGTGGTACAGCTGGGACCAGACAGCCCCGCCGTCCGACGACTTCCACACGGTGACGCCGTTTCCGTCTTGTGAAGCGCGGAACAGCGTGTTCGCGTCCGTGGGAGATACCGCCAGAACGGTGTCGTCAGCGGTGACCGAGGCGTTGACCGTCGTCCAGTCGGCGCCGGAGTTGTCCGTGCGCAAAAGCCCTTCGCCCGGCCGAACAAGGTACATCGTGGTCGGTGTTCCCGGCGCGATCGCCAGCACGGGCACATCACCGGTTGGCGTCTCGAGTGCGGGTAATATAGATTTCCAGTTGGAGTTGCTGGTCGTGTTCCGGTACACCGCCTGCGCGGAGGTCACCGCGAATGCCGTGTCGCCGCTGTCCCGCCACAGAACCTGAACGATATCCGCACCGGCGGGTAGACCCGTCTGAAACGCGCGCCACACCTTGCCTCCGTCGTCACTGCGCGCCAAACCGGTCAATCCGTCATGCAGGATGCGCAGTCCCGATACAGCGGGCGGAGCCGAACCGGCCGAGGAATGGATAGCCGTCCAGGAGTCTCCCTGGTTGGTACTCTTGTATAATCCGTCGCCGGCGGACGCAATCCACGACCGCGCCGTATCGGTCAATACAGACACGGACGTTGTCTCGGCCATATACAAGCCGTTATTCCTTACGTTCCATCGATCGAGGAATTCCAGTATGCCGCCGAAATCGGTGCCGCAAATTGGCAGTGAGTCCGTGCCGATGGCAACGCAACCGGGTTGCCGCGATTGCATCCCCGTGGAAAGCGAAGTCCAATCGGCGGAAAGGTTGTATTGAACCACCACGGAACCGGCTTCCGTGATATTGAATATCCCTCCGGATCCTCCCGGAAAATACGCCGTCGCGCGGGAGGGATTGGCGTGAATAATCGACACCGTTCCCGTGCGCTCAATCCGCGCCAGTCCGTCCGCCGTCGAAGCCAGCCACGCGGAACCGTCGGACACACAAGCCAGGTCGGTTGCCAAGGCGGTCAGTTCGGAGAACGGATTCCACGCCTGGCCTCCGTTCTCGCTGATCATCAGTGTGTGGCCGGTTGTGTCCGGTACGCTCCGGGCGGCGAGGAAAGCATCGGTGTGCAGGGGATCGGCGCTCAGGGCATTGAAGTCCGGGGCTGTGAATGTGGAGAAGGCGGTGAACGGGTGGAGGCCGGTGAGGACGGCTCCGGGGCACGCGGCGCAGAGGCGCGTTCCCTGCGTGCTGAAAGCCAGCGCCCGGACAGGCAGGCTCGAAACCTTCTGCCATGCCGTGCCGGAGTTGGTGGTTTTGTATAATCCCTGGGGACCGCCGGCGAAAACAACCCTCGGATCGCCGGGTTTGACCGCGATACAGGCAATAAAAGGATCGGCGGAATCGGTTCCGAACGAGGAAAATGGATACGCTGTTCTCTGCCAGTTTGCGCCGTTATCCGCCGAGCGGAAAAGGCCGGTTCCGGCCGCGTAGAGGATGCCTTTTTCGATGGCGATATCCCGCACGCGGCCGCCCTCCGGACCGACGCGGTCCCAGCGGGCATACAAAGGGGATACAACCGCGAAGCCCAGAACTCCCACCAGGAACAAGCGTCCGCGCATACCCATCCTCCGAGGGGTGTATTACCGGAGTATATGCGACGGCGCGGGGATCAGTGCAAGCATGGGGCGGGCCTTTCATCGATCAAACCCACCATTTCGAGTAACGGTGTGTGGCTTTTCGTCGATGACCTAACCCCCCGGCCCCCTTCCCGCGTGCGGGAAGGGGGTGCCCAAAGGGCGGGGGTTAGGAAACACGCGGTACCAACTGAATCGACGAACTGAGCGTATATTGTGTCATTCCGAACGAACGTGAGGAATCTGCGGGTAATCCATGCTCCCCGCTGGCGGGGAGCCATGCAACCGCCCATACGGGCCCGTAGGGGCGGATCCCTCGCATTCACTCGGGATGCCTAACGCTTGTTTGACCGGTTTGGTTGGCAGAGGCACGTGCAACGTTATCACACCACGTTGGCGATCAGCGCCCGGCTTTTCGCGTCCAGCGCTTCCACGTCCGGAATCTCGTAGCGGTTCTCTTCGGGGTCCACGAACAAAATGCGGGTTTGCCCCACCCAGTGGATGTTCTCGCGGGGATTGTTGATGGTGAACGAAATGCGTCCGCGGTCGGTGTCGGCGTCAACCGTCAGCAGGCCGAACTCCTCGCGGGTGGAGTGCACGCGCTGTATTTTGGGGAGGAAGTAGCGGCGCTCCAGCGAGCGTTGAAGGACATCGCGCGACGCCCGTTCCACGTCGTGGATATCCGGAATCAGGCCGATCGTCTTCTCGTCGGCATCCCGCAGTTGGATCCAGTGGCGGCGATCCGTGAACGGGAAAGCCCACACGGCGGAAGCGTTTTCGTGAACGGCGCCCTTCAGGTGCACGCGGAGGCTGTTGGCGGGACCGTCCTCCACGCGAAGATCCGACACGTCCTCCAGGATCTGAAGGTCGTCAAATGCGAGTTTTTCCGAAGGCGGTTCTTCCACGTGTGGCGTCATCCTTTAGCCGCGCGGGGCAACGGTAAGCGTCGCCGTGGCGGTGCTGTTCACGGCGAACTCGATGGGCGCCGCGGAGGTGGCGTTGCGCTGTACCACATACACATAGAAGGTGCGGGCCGCGCCGCCGGTTTTGTTAGGATTGTCGAACACCGTCGTCTGGCGCGTGGTTGTGTTGCCGTTGGCGTCCACCACCCGCTCGACAACGGTCGCCGGCACCACGCACGTTCCGGTGTTGTCAATCGGAAGGCCGAAGTTCTCTGGGTCGTCCGGGCGTTGCGCCGGATTGTCGCTCACAAAGAAGCGCCGTTCGCCTTTCCCGTCCGGGTTGCCGTGCACCACCACGTACACCGGTAACGACGGATCGCCGCCTGCCCACGAAATCGTGAAGGGCTGGCCGGCCGTCTGCGACACGGGCGCGTACACGTTGTTCGTGCCCTTCGTGGAGGTCGGCGAGGTCAGCACCAGCGGCGGCAGAGCGGCGGGCGACGTGGCGGTATGGCTCTGGATGGCAACCGTCCACGTGGTTCCGGCGGCGTAGGGAAGGTTCTCTTTCGTGTAGATTGTGCTGGAGCCCCGTTCGGTATAGGTCACATCGGCGCCGTCCAGTTGAACCGTGGGGCCGTAATACTGCCGTCCGGAAGCGTCAAATAGCGTTGCGCGGAACGTGGCGAGGGCGCCCTGGTCCGGGTCCTGGAAATGCGTCTGCGAGGTCACGCTGGCGACCACGCGCGCCGCGGGCAGATCCTTGTCCAGCGGATTGCGGTAACTCGTGTCCTTCGAGCCGCCGAAGATATTGCAACCGGAAACAGTCACAACAGCGGCGGCAACCAGAACGACGGACCAAGCTCGGTTCTTTCTCATGAACGTTTCCCCGCGCGCTCGAACGAACGCGCCCGATCCTTATGTTTCTATAATCTCCACGTTGGCCCGCGGCACAATCACGCGCCGGCCGTCGCGCAGTTCCGCTTCCAGCACGCGGACCATCGCGCCCGAACCGATTTTCGTCAGTTCGCTCGGCAGGCCCGACACCGAGGCCAGCTGACCGAAATACGGCTCGCGGATGATGCGTATCGGCGTTCCGATTTCCAGTGTGTGGCCGGCCAGAACCTCAACGGCATCGATGCCTTCGTGTTCCGCCAGCGGGATAATCAACTCCGGCCGGATCACGCCCGCGCGGATCTGCGTCGCCCCGTTCACCGATGCCTGCCTGCCTTCGTTCGCCTTCAGCAGTTCAAACGTCCTCTGCGCCATCTGGATCGGGCCGAAACCTTCGGTGATAATCAGCGTGGAGCCGACCTCTTCCTGTCCGGTGATGGCCACGCCGATACTGTGTCCCACATACTGCTCAACATCCGTGTCCACGATACCGCCCACCACGACGCCCGCCACTCCAAGTTCGGCGGCTTTGGTCAGCGCGGTCAGCGTCACCAGCGA
>Ga0302251_1000173_pt1 | contig 74383 bp, 63 predicted proteins | sample AAG_RA_Gln_MG_FD_193534 | JGI IMG/M metagenome (GOLD analysis project Ga0302251, IMG submission 193534) | Enriched activated sludge microbial communities from anaerobic digester in WTTP, New Holstein, Wisconsin, United States - AAG_RA_Gln | ecosystem: Engineered > Bioreactor > Anaerobic >... | reverse complement strand
TTTACTCGTGAATATAAACGAGGAAGCGCACCCGGTGGGTTCATCGAACGTCCGCTCACTCAGATTCCAGACCTCTGCGATCCTCCGTACCCCCATTTCTTAACCTGTGAAGAATAAATGCTATCAGATTCCTGGGAGGCCCGGATGACTCAGTGTCCGAAGAATCCCGGCTTTTCTAGTAATGAGCTCGACAGCCTCCCTGCGTTCATCAGGCGGCTATTCCGCCTCCACCATCTCTTTCAGAGCCAGATTGTCACCGGATCCTGATGAATCACTGACGAGATAGACACTGCCGTAGGCGCCAGTGCTCAGAGGCCTTATAACTGTATAACGGTTGTTTATCGTTTCTCCCGGATTGAGAATGGTTCCCCCTGTATATATCTCTTTTCCACATTTACAGATACTTTCCTACAGATTTCTTTTCCTGTAATGCAGGGATCGTAACAGACAGCGTTGAACTGATATGATCAAATCTCTCTATCGAAAGTATAATTGCGCTTATTGAACGCATTGCAGCAAGTTACACAACCATGACTCCGGCTTGGAGGTCAATTGCAGCACTTATCACACCAGGCAGATACAGCTATTTCAGTTGCCCGTCTTTCGTGCTGCCCCTGCATATTTCTTAAGCCCCCTTTCTTTTGCAGATTCTCTGAGACTCACTTAAAGCAGAGGGGGCTTTCATATAAACTCAGCTTTAACGAAGGAGGGTTTTCATGAAAAGAAACAGATCCCACATCATCATTGCCATGCTCATGCTGGCCGCCATATCTGCCGGGTTGCTCCCGGGATGCAGCACATCATCCGATTCAGGAACTGTAGGTGTCAATCAGTCCGGCACATCGTCCGACCTGAACGCCGCCACAATTGAAACAAAGTATCAGTTTGCGACGCTCCACAGCATCGATCATCCTGTAATCAGCGCCCTGCAGAGTAAGGGAGTGCAGGTGAGCAGGATCTCCGAGGATCCTGAGGCCAGGTATGAAGCACTGATTGTAGACGGCTACCAGATGACTGCAGCGGATCTTTCCGCAAGCGAGACTATCAAGAACTATCTGAAGAGCGGCAGAGGATTGCTCATTCTCAATGCGACAGGTGATCACAAGCAGTCTCTCGTAAAGTATATCGGCATGGCCTATGGCACTCACGATACGAAGGGCTATTTCGTCATCCCTGTTCCCCGGTCTGACGGAATGGAATTCGCCATTTATGAGCAACCATCGGAGGTGACATTTGATCCGTCAGGTTTCAATGGCTCAAGCAGCAGGAATATTGATACAGATGCTCATGAAGCGTGGCAGGCCCTTGCCCACCAGAAAGTGGACACCGTTACCGGACCGAATCAGCTGGCACAGAATATAATAAACCAGCTGGAAGATAACAAGGCCAGGAGAGCGGACCTTAAAAGCCGGGACAGTGTTCCGCAGGGTCTGAAAAGCTGTACATGGCGCGTTCCCAACGATACTCAGTACTGGAGCCTCGAAAGCGCCTGGATTTCAGGCTATCCATCTCCCATATGGGTATATCCTGCACCGAAACCTGCCGAGGGATACCAGAACGGGAGCTTCGGCCATACAACCCAGATCGTGCTTTATCTGGACAACCGTCCTACAAACCAGGGAAATAACTACCAGTGGCTAGCCGTAGATTTCCAGGGATGGAATGAAGACCAGAAGCCAGGGCCCAATTCAGAATGGGTAAGCAAGAAATCGCATGAGATGCCAATGAACGGCAAGAAACATAACGTCATGGACGCCAAGAATTACGAATACAAAGGCTATGGCTGGGCATTGATGAAATACTGCATGTCCTTCGTTCCCACAGGTTCCATGGCAGGAATCAAGAACTATCAGGCTCTTCCGGAGACGGAAAACTCTTCCACTTCATATACATCGGGAAGCAGCTTTACAGTGGGATTCACCAAGGCAGGCGTGACGAGCGGCAGTTATACCGTCAACAATACTGTCACCACAACCCAGGAAGACTGGAAGGTAGCAGTGCTGACCGATCTGTCGAAGCCCAGCTACGGATGGGAATGGCAGTCAAACAATCCGAGATGGGACAAGAATGATGCCGAAGGCATGAATGACATCAACCTCAATTCATTCCAGCCCAATTCATCGGCTGTTATGACGACCGATTCGGTCATCTCTGACACAAGGAGCTTCATCTTCACATATGGGGCGACTCTGCTGTCCGAGCGGGCCTACTATAGTGACGGCAGCCCGAAACACCATATGAAATATGATATCACGCCCAATTCGCGGAGCTGTACCGTCACCATCGATTTCAGCAAAGTCCTCTATCCCGTCGCCGGGTCCCTGACCCTTTCTCCGACATCATTGGTGGGAGGGACCAGTGGAAGCGGTACCATTACCATAGATCAGAACGCTCCGGCAGGAGGCACTGTAGTATCTCTCACTTCCAGCAACAAAAACTGGGCCACCGTGCCAGAGACGGTGACCATAGCCGAAGGGACGGCCTCAGTTGCATTCCCCATCACGACCTATGCCGTAACAACCGATTCTACGGCCACCATAAGCGCAACGGTGAACTATGTGACAGTAAGCGACAAGCTGACGGTTAAGGTGCAATAGGTGAAGACACAATCAGCCTGCCATCGATCGAGAAGGAAGGGGGGAGCACCCCCTGTCCTCTCACACCACTGAGGCCAGATACCGAAGAGAAGTTCAGCATGAAAAGGAGAGGAAGAGCCATGATGACTCCTGTCAGCACGACTGCCACGGTCGTAATGACCTTTTTTCTCGGCTCCGCTACAGATCTCGCCTGCTCTCCGGACTCCTCGAGAAACTTGATCTCAATCATTGGCTCCTTCTCCTTCGTCTCCTTGACTTTTTGGTGTCATAACACGAGATGGTGTCCTGCATCACTTCTACTCTGGTATTCTTGTCCTCCGCGTACTTCCCGTCTGTCACAGGGAAGTTGATGTGCGACAATTAAATTACCGATTTTGGTGGCCCTGTCCGTCGCCCTGGTCTTCGCTGCTGAACTGGCCAGACATTGATTTGAGTTGATCCAGATGACGAGAAAACAGGCAAGCTACATCGATTTCAAGAACGATCAGCAGATCAGCGATATCGATCCCAAAACGCCACAGGAGATCGCCTCCAAGATGAAGCCTTTCGAGTCAGATGTCAAATGGGCAGTCGACGTGGCAGCAAACTAGTTCATAGTCTATCGCCCGAAGTAGATCCGGCATGAGTCTGACTGCCAGCTCTGCAAAGTCTCTCAGGTCTCACGGCCCTCTCATCGATATCTGGCGTTGGAAGCAGGAAACTGAAGCATTATAGCAGCGCCTTTCTTGAGATTATGAGAGAGGGGTAGGCGGCTACCCGCTTCAGGGATTGGATTTGGCCTGCAGTGCCTGCCTGAGTATGCCACCGTTCTGTGATTTCGAAAGCTTTTCCAGGCGTTCGTCAAGATCGAGAAGGACAAGCTGACCTTCCCGGTAGAGCAGAGGGCGGCATTTCTGATAATTTGCCAATGCTGCCTGCAGATTTCCTGTCTTTTCCTGGCAGATACCCAGCAGAAGCCTTATCGCCGGCTCATCTTTTGTGAGCAGACAATTCTCAACAAGAGGACAGGCCTCCTCATAACGGCCATCCAGATAGCACTGTACAGCACAGGATCGATTTATTTTATGAGCTTCAGAAGGAGAAATATATTGCAGCAGATTGTACCGTATAATAAAAGGCGCTATCATAACAATAACTGTGATGCTGCTCCATATCAGGCAACTGAAGATATACGAAAGTATAGTTCGTTTTACCGGCTGACTGCTATTCTCCATATCTGATATCCATCCTGAGTTCTTCACCTATGGACCGGGGAGGCATCACCCTGCCTCCGGACTTTCTGTAAGCTGCATAGAAGAAGTCTTTGGCCTTCTTGTGATTTTTAGCACCATAATATGCCATTGCAACCCACTGCATCAGATTCGGGTCGTCAGGATTGAGTGCGTAGGCAACGCCGATACATCCATAAGGATCTGGAGGATAATCCTGAGCGGCATACTGATTAAGAAGACTCTCCGGAGTTACAATCAAGCGTCGGTACAACCACTGCTCAACAGAACCTGATATAAACAGCAGTATACACATCAGAACAACCGTCACAACAGGGAAGCGCTTGCTCTTTTTAGTTGCATCTTGCATATCAGATGCTTCTTCATCTGAAATTTATTTGGTAATATATACAAATCGATGAGAGTTCTGGAACAAATTCTACTGATTCAGCTGCATGTATTGATACTTTTAATTATCCAAAAGCTTATTAATATCCTTTCAGTTGAGGGGGAGGCGCCCTGCCGGCTCATCTGGCGCGACAGGAAGGGCAGGGTCATATAACCGGAAGCGCAGGTTATGCTCACCAGCATAATTAACGCCAGTTCATAGTTCTCAGTCATTTGGTTGTATAGATGTTGTTTCTCAAAAGCTACGGCGCTGCTGTTGTGGTTATTTTCAAATTCTCTTGACGTGCCCCCTTTGCTCATTTGCAGATGTTGTCCAGCCAGACAGGTATGTAGACACTGGCCAGTTTGTTGCTCTTACAAAAGGGCTTCTGTAAAAGATTTCAATAACAGGCCGAGAGAAACGCCGGGCCAAATTCGTCAGGCAAGTCAAATCTTCTGGAAGGATTCGAGCTGCTCAGGGCCATCCCGTATCTATGATAAATGAGAAAGGATAGTATGAAAAGCCTCACCTGCGCCTCTTGTCTCTGCGTATCCTATCGATCTCTTTCTCATCGGCGATGGCTTTTTCTGATTCGCCCATGGCTCTATATGTCTGGGCACGGTTGTAAAGTGCTTCTTCTGAGTCTGGAGCCAGTTCCAGAGCTCTTGTGAAATCTGCCAGGGCCAGATCACATCTTCCAGATGAGCCATAGGCGATGCCGCGGCTGATCCAGCAGTGGGCTAGGTCTGGAGCGATTTCTATTGCGATGTTGTATTCCGCTATCGATTGAGCCATATCACCTCGTGCCAGATAGATATCTCCGCAGCCGATATGCGCCACGGCTAATCTGGGATTGATTGCCAGTGCTGTTTGATAATCCTTCATTGCCCCGTGGAGATTTCCCATTTGCTGCAGCAGGCTTCCCCTGTTCTGAAAGGCTTCTGCATATCCAGGTGATTTTTTTACAGCTTCATTATAGTCACTCAGTGCGTTGACAACATTGTTCATCTGCTGATATGCTTTTCCTCTGTTATACAGATATATCGGCGAGTCAGGAGAATACTTGATGGCCTTCGAATATTGCTGTAATGCTTCACTGCATCGCCCTTCATTCAGTGACACATTGCCCAGAATGTTCCAGGCCTCCGGTGAGTCCGGAACGAAGGACAGCACTGTTTGAGCCTCATGCTGCGCTTTCTGGAGCTCCCCTCTCTTGTAATATGCCATTGCAAGGTTTGTCCTGGCCATTGAGTTTCCAGGATGTGATTCTAGAACATTGCCGAAAAGGGTGATATCATCTTTCCACACGTGACATCTCTGCCGGCTCTGATATGAAAGTGCTGCAGTTATAACAATCAGAGCTGCAATGGAGACGACTCTCGCTAAGGACCTGCTTTTCTCCCCGACTCTGTTCAGCACCCGGTCTCCCAGCAGGACAAGAGCATAAAAGATTCCAAGAAGGGGTATATAGGAGTATCTGTCAGCAGCTATACCGGGCGATACCTGGATAATCTGAAGGGTAGGGAATATGGTGATGAGATAAAAGATGAGTCCGGCAATTACCTCCTTTCCTGACTGCTTTCTGAGAGCATAAACAATAAGAAAGACAGCGGAAATTATAAGCGGAGACAGCAGATATATCAGAGGGAGGTGGCCGTTATATATCTGAGGTGCAGGATAGATACAGGAAAGGCGAGCCGGCACGAATGTCTTTCCGATATAAAAAAGCAGATTGTGGCAGGCGATGCAGAGATTGTTCAACGCTTTCCCCATCGACATTTCGACGCCAGTCTGGTGTTGAGAAGTCAGCCAGTATCCGTGATATGTGTAAAGTGATATGGCTGTGAATAGAACTGAAAAAATCAGGAAAGGGATTTTTTCCAGTATTACCCTGACTGTTATTCTTCTTCCGTTGTGGTAATCCAGAACCAGCAGAAGGAAGGGCAGTGTGACTGCCGCCGGCTTCGAAAGAAGTGAGAGGATGAATGAGACAAGAGATAGATAATAAAAGGCATTATTGCCTTTCTGCCGGTAAAGATAAAGAATCATCGAAAGCAGAAAGAAGAAGCTGTACAATACATCTTTTCGGCTGGTTATCCAGGCCACAGGCTCTACATGGAGCGGATGAATGGCAAAGAGCAGCGCAACGATGAAGCATATGGACCTGCGTCCTGTGAGAATGGAGAAAAGCCAGTATGCAAGCAGCACGTTGAATATATGCAGAATGAGGTTGTCGAGGTGATAAAACATGGCATCGAGTTTGAAGAAGTGATACTCAACCGCAAAGCTCAGTAACGTAAGAGGCACAAATATGCTTTTTACAATGAGGTTTTCTTCTCTGTCGATAAAATTCAGAATATTTTTGACAGAATCCTGGGTTAGTGTATGGATCATCGTGTTGTCTAGAATCATGACACCATCGTCCCAGGCAAAGTCGTTATTGAGAACCGGCAAAAATACAAGCCATGTTGTGAAAATCAGTGCGAGAACACAGAGAAGTGCAGTTCTTGTCTCAGGCAGGGATGTGGCAGGTTTGTTCATAGAATGCCTGTTTCTACCGGAGCCCCAGGAGAGTTAATATGGATATTCTCTGAGTATCTGTAAAGTCTTCCTTCATCAGATAGGGCAGGACGACTGAGTCAATGAACTCTTTTTTCGATCTCTTCAGCAGCCTCACTGTCTTGGTGAGTATCTCAGGGGAAGTGTCCCTGAGGCCGACAAGTACTGCATTGAAGGCATCTGGACTGCCGATTGCTCCGAGTGATCTGAGCACGGTCAGCTTCAGAGTCTTCTCCCGCGAGCCTGACATGACTTCCCTCAGGGCCGCAATGGCCTCCCTGGTTCCCAGAGCACCAAGCGCTTCTACAGCCTGATACTGATTCTCTTTCTGCTCCGATATCTTCTCCACGTATATCTTGTCCAGGCTTTTGACGAATCGAAGAAGCAGCTCGTAATTTCCCTTTTTGAGCTCCTCATACTCTTCCCTGAAAAGAAGCGGGGCAGTTCTGAAGCCCAGTTCACTGAGCTTCTTGAAGACACCGGCATAGTACCTGATGTGTGTAGCTTTCCCGGATTTATAGGACATGATCTCTTCCGGATACACCTCATCGGATTTGCCGAGATATGGTATCAAATCCTGAGCGTTTCGTTCTTTTGTAAGAAGGCAGAGTGCATATATGGCCCAGATCCTCTCCTGATTGCTGCGCAGCTCGATAATCTTCTTCAATCTGGGGACAGCCTTTTCTGAGCCTGTCTCTCCCAGAGCGCGGCAAGATGCAGCTCTTACAGAGATGCTTTCGTCGGTGAGTCCATTGAGAAGCAGCTCTTCCAGCTCTTTCAACCGGAAGCCTCCGGCAATCCTGGTCGCTTCTGTCCGGACCAGGAAATGGGGGTCTCGAATGGCGCCTGCAATGAATTCTCTGTAATGAGGCGATTGAAGGCTGATAAGGGCATAGAGAGCGCCGGATCGGATGAGCGGGGAAGGATCCTTCAGCTTATCCATGAGCGGTTTTATCAACTCTGTGCTCTTTTCCTTCATCAAGGCAATTGCAGATATTACCCAGTATCGAACAAGCCAGTATTCGTCGTTGAGAGGGGTGAGGAGATCAGCAAGTGTTGCAATTCCTCTTATCTCAGCCAGAATTCTGGCTGCCGAGGCCCTCTTTTCCCTTATTGGAGATTCAATGGCAACCCGCAGCAGCACTCTCGTATCATCTCTGAACCTTCTGAGTGTGGCATCGATAGTACTCTGCGTGGCAAATTCTGTTTTCTGTTCTCTCATATCCAGCAGGAGAGGTACCGTTGTCTGATCGGCAATCCTGCAGAGCGCCCTGACGGCATCTTCTGAGATCCTGGGATTCCTGTCTGATGTCGCCTTTTCTAACACTCTCCTCGACCGAATATCGTCAATTGTCCCAAGGAGACGAAGTGCCAGAATCTTTTTCATCACGTGAGGGTCGTCATTCTCATCATCCAGCTCATTAAACCTGGGAAGAAGGCTGTAATATCTGGAAAGATCCTTCTTAAGCTTGACCCTTTCTTTTGAATCCTTTATATTCTCCGTTTCCCTGTCATTCAGCACCTTCTCAAGTATGGGAATAGAGCGCCTGTCGCCAAGTCTGGCCATTCCGAATGCCGCCAGGTAGTGAAGCGAATGGAACGGACTCTTGAGTATTCGGATGAAGGGTCCGATGATCTGCCTGCTCCCGCCATAAGCCAGATGAAAAGTTGCCATAAGCCGCACTGGCAGAGCTTTATGCTTCAACAGCCTTATAAGGCTGGTCTCTGTATCTTCACCAAGAGGTGAGCTTATCATTCTGTTGAGATACTCTATGACAAGAACCATAGTGACATAGAATTTGCTGTTATCGCTTGAGGCGGAGCGCTCCAGGAAGGCAATGAGGTAGGGAATTGCCTCAGGGTGCTCTTTAAGGCAGAGAATATGTGCGGCTTTTTTCCGCATATAGGAGTTCTCATTTTCAAGCAGAGCTGTCAGCTTTTTCAGTACAAGCGGATCATCAAAGCTGCTCAGGGTTTCAGTTATGTGAGAAAGCAGCTGGTGGTCATCATCCTGTGACAGAAGATCGAGAAGGATCTCCAGACTCTTGCCTTTGAGCAGTCTCACAATGTTGCTGACTGCCTGTATACGGAATGATGGTGCCTGCCGTTTGTCGTAGAGATATGCCTTCAGTACAGAGATAAGCTCTTCCTGCGGCACACTGAAGTTCTCTACTCCAAGGTTTATCAGAGAGTCAATACTGGTGAATATGACTCTCATATCCTCGTCGCGAAGGCATTTCTGAAGAGCTGAAATAGCTTTTTCCTTTTCTTCACCGACAAAAAGGCCAAGAATCTGTGCTGAGTGATAGCGTATCTCCGGCGAAATATCCTCAATTGCTCTCAACAGTAGTGGAAGTGTTTTCTGGATATCGAGCTTTGAGAGAATCTCCAGAAAAGCCTTTCTCACCTTTAAATCTCTGCTTTCCCTGTATACGCCGAGGACCTGATTAAAAGCCTGGACGGCGTTCATGTGTGCAATAGACCAGCCAGCCTGAATTTTGATTGAATCATAAGGGTCATCGAGGAGATCAATAACGCTCTGAAGCGAGCGCGAATCCTGAGCCTGGCCTACGAGGAACGCTGCGCCGTGACGGACTCTGGGATCACCGCTTGCCAGGTTTCTTCTGAGTACGCCATAAAGGTTAGGCTCATTCACTTTCTTGAAGAACGTGGCAAGAGACCTCAGGATATTCTTATCGCCTTTCTTGAGAAGAAGCGGGAGCGCTCTTCCGATATACTGGGCCCGCTTGGGTTTAAGAGCTCCGATGATTTCAGAGACAAGCTCAGGCGGCTGAGCTGAATCCTGCAGAATTCCTATCAGCAGAGGCATTACAGACTCATTGTCTGTTTTTGCGAGGAATGAAGCTGCTCTGAGCCTGAGAGTATCATCTTTTGAATCAAGTGTTTCGCAGGCTTTCTGTATCAGCTGGACATTTGAATTCTCCAGCAGGAACTTGGAGATCTCCTGAGAGATGAGAGGGTTGGCATCTCCGAGATTGTCAAAGAGGGCTATGGGAAGATCCGGGTCCTTTATCCTGAGTAGTGTGTGAACTGCTTCGTAGCGAACTGAATCTGAGGGGTCTCTCAATGCATGGAGAAGAGCATCTTTCACATCCGGTGAGAAGGGAATGTGCGAAAGAGCTCTTACCGCGCGCAGGCGCGTCTTTTCATCTTTTTCACCGAGGAGCTCCTTCAACTTGAATGCTGCATTGACTGCGTCTCCGGAGAGTGCCTCCCTTAAATACTGAAGAGGTCTTTCGTCCTCACCTGCTTCAAGTGAGCCTAGGAGTATCTCCAGATATTCTCTGTCGTGCTCGGCTGATATTGTTTCTATTACCGTCTCTTCTGCAGGAAGCAGCGGAGTAAAATCCTCTTCCATTTTTTTCACGAGAGGAGCAAGAGAGCTGCGCAGTAATTCCGATTCTATCTCTCCGCAGGTCTTTTTCACGTAATAAAGAGCTCTAGGATCGCCGAGTGAGAGAAGAGCGCTGATAACATCTGCTATTATCAGAGGAGAATTCTCCATCAGGATCTCCAGAAGCGGCTCAAGAGCTTCTTTTCTGCCTGAGGCTCCCAGAACCTGGACTGCCGCTTTTCTTACCACCATATTTCCGTCTTTTCTGGCAAGATGGGCGACTGAGGAAAGATCGGTAAGATCCTTGAAGCCTCTTAGAGATTCGAGGGCGATGAGCCTTGTAGCCGGGTTGTCATCACCTATCGCTTTCAGGCAGTCTTCCTTAAGCTTGAAATTATAGGTATGAAAGCCGATTCTTTCAAGTATGGAGCTTTCTTTTTTCTCGTCGTGCACTTTCTCCTCCTCGTTAGAAATAGGGAAGTATTGACAACAATGGGAGAGGGTGCCCAGACCTGAAGATGTCTGTTCTTCAGGTGTATCATGGAAGTTCCCCCAGAAGGCTTCATTTTCCTCCAGTGCTCCCATATTTTCGCAGTGTTTATTGCCGCGTTGTTGCTGTATTGTTGCCGGAATATTTCTGTATTGTAAACAGAATGTAAACGACGCGAATCCTGTGATGAATTAAATTCAAATTATTAACAGAAATTGAACATTGTTAACAGCCTGTTAACAGCAGGCCGTTCGCTGAGTGGTTTGAAAAATGTGAGGTTCACGCCTGGAATCATGAACTCTGCATTCAAGAGGTTTTTTAACGTTTTTCCAGAAACATTATCGGTGCGTTTTCACAGTGGTGCTGCATTTTAAAGCCGGCAAGGATATGCCATTTGTATGAGAAGTTTCCCTTTAACTGTCATTCTCCTCATTGTGTTGACTCTTCTTGTATTTCCTCCCTGTTATGTGGATATATTCTCACCGATTCAACCTGCACAAGAAGATAAAGTAGATGATGCTGCGGTACTGAAGGGAAAGGATCTCCTCCGGAAAGCTCAGGAGATCATTGAAGCAATGCATGCAGAAGGAGGTTACCGCACTCGACTTGAAACTGCAGCAGTCTTTCATAAAGCTGCCGGAGATTCAGAGCTTTACAACCTCTGCGGTGAAGCTCTGCTTCAAGGTAATGTCTGTGACAGGATGGAAGTACTGCAGACTCTCATCAGCAATGAGACTCTGGCTGAATATTCTGCCCGGCTTTATAAAGAGCTCCTGAATGACAGCGCATATGTTATCAGAGAACGTGCCGTATATCATCTTTCACTGAATGGTGATATTTCCAATGTGCCTTTGTTCAGGAAGGCACTTGAGGATGACGATTATTATGTTCGAGCTCAGGCGGCCAGGGCTCTGGGACGATGCGGCGACAATGATTCCATACCTGTTCTGCAGAAGCATCTGAGCAAAGAAAGCGGCTGGACTGCGCTCTGTTTCGCACAGGCTCTTGCCATGCTCGGTGATGATGCCGGGCGTTCTGTTCTGCTTGCTGCGTCATCAGATACAGTATCGACAAATCAGAGAGCATACGGCTTGGCCATGCGGTATGAAGCCGGAGAGCCCTTGCTCTTGCCGGCTCTCCGCTCTCTCCTCAATGAGCGTGATGACAGAGCCAGGGAAATAGTATACCGCTATCTGGCAAGACTGGTCCCGACAAAAGAAAAGGAAGTCTTTGCAGACATCCTTGCACACGGTGATATGATTTCCGTAAAAATGGCGCTTGAGAGGCTTTCTGAGTTTTCTCCATCTGATAGAGATGGCATACTGAAGACAGCTTATGATTTGTCCTCTGATAAGAGGAGAGCTCTTTTTTCTCTGGCCACCACCTCACCTGCCGATGCAAAAACACTCCTCTATGCAATAGAATCACTTCATCTTCGAGACTGCTTCTCCATTCTGATGAAAGATCTTTCCAGAAGCGGCAGGAAGCCTGTTCTATCCATACTGGAATCCCTTCTCAAAGAAGGCGGCATTGCTGGAATGCCTGATCTCAGAGCAGACATTTTAAGAATTGCCGGATTTACCGGGCCGGATGAAGATGGAAAGGCGCTGGCTCTGCTGGAGCCTTTCCTCAGTGACAGCAACGATGGACTCAGGCTCCGTGCGGCGATTTCAGTGATTCGTATCACAGGACCGGCCGGAGAAAAGGAGCATAGAGAATAGCCGAATGATTTCTCTATTTATATGCAGCGATTTATCTGTGCCAGGCTGAATCGATTCAATATGGGGGATGTGAATCTGATGCGAAAGTATTCATCAAACCTGCTGCTCCGCCTCCCGCTCATGATTCCGGCTTTCTTCTTATTGCTGTTCTCTATGCCAATGTTTTATATCTGTTTTGCAGAAATGACAATCTCAGCTCTTTCTTTTATTCAAAAGCTGTGCATATTTATAATGGCGTTCTTTCTGTCCTGGGTTGCCTGTGTGCTGGTCGTTACAGGTCTCAGGGATTATTACGTTGAAATAATCCCTGATGATGCCGGAATAAGGTATAAGACAATCACGAAAGAATTCTACCTGCGATGGGACGAAATAGTTCAGGTCCATGAAAGCATTTCCACAATTTCTCTTACAACCGGTCTGGGTAAAGTTCTCAATATCAGTGTCGATATTTCGGGGTATGAGGAGCTTCGCCGTGTTGTGAAATCTAAAACAGAGAAAAAGGAAGACCATTCTCTTCCGGTATCACCTGAAGAAATTACTGACGCATACCATGAGCAGTAGTTTACCAATCATCCTAATAATGGGTATATAATGATGTCGCAAGTCATGCTCTTGAATATGGAATCATGAATCAGAAAGGAGTAAGAAATGAAAAAAGTGGGGTATCTTTGTCTTCTTCTGTCATTGTTTGTCTCTGCCGCTCTGTATTGCCTGTCCGGTTGTGGAAGCGGTGCGGTCTCGAACTTCTCATCCAAATGGAAGATCGAGATCAGCGAAGTAACCGGAGGGAAGAAAACCGAACATTACATCGACCTCATGGTAAAGGGAAACAAATTCCGCATGCACCGCAATGAGCCTTTTGACCTGGCCGCATTTGGATTTGGAGAAGAAGGCACTGTCATTCATGAGTGCGATCTCGTCTATGATGGAAAGACACTCTGGGAGTTTAACAGAAAAACATACTATGAAGGTAACAACCCGGATAAGATGGTGGATGAATGGAATAAAGAGCAGGAGAATACAGCGATGAAGATGGAGCCAGACAGCACCACCATCGAAATAATCAAGTTCTGGAAGATTCCGAAGGGACTCCCTACAGAGCAGACAGCCAGAGATACTATACTTGGCAGAAGCGTTAATGTGCTCACCTCGCGCCAGCGGAGCCCCCTGGGGGCAGATATGGTTCTCACTTTCTGGGTTGATCCCTCGTTCAAAGTAATTCTGAAGCGCCAGGACAGCACAGGTGGCGAGAGCTCAGGAAAAGGGACCGGTGATTCATATTTTGGACGTCTGTATACGTGTACTGAATTTAAGGCAAATCCATCATTCCCTGCCGGATGTTTCGAATATAAGCCTGGATCCGGGGTAAGAGTTGAAGAGGAAAAGCAATATCCTTTCAGTATCTGAGATGACGATGAGGAGAATTCCGGGGCAGCCATTTGCATATGGACATAATCCCGGTGGAGCTGGAAATAAGAAAACACCGTGCACTGTTTAACCTGTCCGAACTTCAGCCGAAGGCGCAGGGAAAGAACCCCGATCCGGAGCTCGTAAGGCACAGTTCGCCATAAAAAGAGGGAGCGGTCTGAAACCGCTCCCTCGGTGTAATCCGGCCTTTTGCCTTACTTCTTCACCGGCGTCTTCGCCGCTTTCTTGGCTGGCGCAGGTTCATCCTTATAGACTACCGTTGTCAGATACTCTTCAGGGTTCTCCCTGAAGTGAGTATCCATCAGCTCCCTGTAGCGTTTGCGGAAGTGAGGCTTCTCCTCATCGGGGAAGTCGCTGTATTCTATCGCCTGCTCTATGACCTTATCAATATGGGCATCATAGAAGTTGACCATCTTCTCGTTGATGTCAGGGAAGTTCTTTTCGCAGAAATCTTCGAACGCTTCGATATCAAAGTATTCGTCTGCAAGCTCCTGGGTGTGCCTGAACTTGTCAAGTGCAGAGACTTTCGGGTCGTTCAGCACATCGAGATATTTATCCTGTTCCATGTCTATGCGCATTTTCTTTTCTGTGACGGCACAGAAGGTGGTCCACTTCGCCAGCGCCACAATGACCCACGGAAAGTGAGCGTGAAGCGAGGTGAGGTTGGAATCCGGGCAGGCGTTGGCAAAGTCTATGGGATAGATGATGCCGTCCCTGATGATGGCCTCGAAGGAGTTATATGTCCAGCGATGGTAGGCGTTGATGAACTTCGAGTAAGTGGATAGTCTCTCGTATATATCGCGATCCATATGGACCTTGTTGGGGCCGTAGTGCTCATGGAGCGGTTTGTCAGGAAGGAACTCCATGGGAAGGATCATCGGCCCGATTGACATGCAGCGGATGAAGATATCGTAGTTCTCTATTGCTTCCTGGATATGGAAGACTTTACCGCCAGTCTCATCGTATTTCTGGTACAGCTCTTCGAGTGAGTTCACTTTGAAGACATCGCTTCCACCGCCGCCAAAGGCTTTCTTCAAATAGAGAGGGAATTTGTTGTCAAAGAACTTCTCGACTGCGTCCTTGATATAGTTTCCCTTGCAGTAGAACAGATCCCGCATTATCTGGTTTTTCTTCTCATATTTCATCGCTCTGTTGAAATCGTGGTTCACTTTTTCCCAGTCTGTTGTCTTGCGCCGCTCATCAAAGCCCCATTTTGTGTATTTGATTATAAGGCTCTGGTAATACTCCCAGCGCTCCTGCTCTTTCAGATCTTCAGTGTAGGGAGCGTATTGAGGGAGAAGGACGGTAGTGGGGAGCCTGTCCTTGGGGTGCATGGCTCTGGCCATCAGATCGTAGGTGCTGTGCTTGTCGTGGTTGCCAAAGGTATTGCTGTGATTGATAATGTTCATCTGGGAGTTGACGGCCTGCTGTGCCCAGCACTTATAATAGGTGTTCCAGTGAATGGTGCGGTCTATGATGAAATCCGCCTCACTGTTGAGCGATGTGCCGCATTTTATCGGCTCTGCAATTATTCTGCCAAGCTCAATATCGTATTCTTTCTTCTTGTACTTGATAACTGGATTGAGAAATTTGAGAAATTCAGTGAGAGCAAGCCTCATACTCCAGTCATATGATGCAAAAATCTTGATTTTTTTTACTTCCATCTTCATTCCTCCTAAAATATGTTTATTTCATCTGCTTCTATGGAAGGCAAGGGCATTCCCTCATAATTGTCCATAGACTCTCTTTTTCCTTCTGAAAATTCATGTTTTAAAGGGGTCCATCCATATATGTAGAACATGCATTTTTATCTTTTTGCATGAAAGAGGTGCTTCTATGTCAGAAAGTACGAATACTGCTCACAGAAGCCTTGAGTATAGATTCGAGATGAGGCGTCTGTTAAACTGGCTTCCTCTTGGAATGATGTATGCGGCATTCTATATGAGCAGATATAATTTTACCGTTACAAATCCTGCGCTCTGCAAAGAGTTTAACTGGACAAATGCCCAGATTGGCAACGTCATCTCCCTTTCTCTTCTTGTATACGGAATAAGTGTCTTTCTGAATGGCCCGATAGCCGATAAAATAGGTGGCAAGAAAGCCATTCTGATCGGATGTGTGGGAGCACTCTTTTTTAACCTTTTATTCGCGGCAGGTGTGTTTTTCCGAATACTCAGCTGGGATCATGAACCGTGGGTGCGTATCCTTACCTATTTTGCCGCTATCTGGGGCTGCAATATGTATTTTCAGAGCTTTGGCGCTCTCTCAGTGGTGAAGGTCAATGCCGCCTGGTTCCCCATATCCGAACGGGGAATTTTTGCCGGACTCTTCGGTGCTATGATTCAATTCGGGCGCATTCTTGCGGTGCCGGTCGGCGGAGTGATCCTGGCTGTCTCGAGCTGGGAGTGGGTGCATATAATCCCTGCCATTGTGCTCGGCGTTGTTGGTATATTAACCGTTTTCATAGTCAAGGACACACCTGAGGAGCTGGGCTTCCCACGCCAGGATGAAGTTCTGGCAACAGAGACAGACGAAGCGTCGCCATCTCTGATATCAATACTGAAGGCTATTCTATTGAATCCGACAATGCTTATCATCACCGGTGCCATGATGGCCACCGGGCTTATACGGCATTCACTGGAGCAGTGGGCTCCCAAGTATTTTCTTGATGTTCATAAAGTCTCTCCTGACTCCCTGGTCTTTGTGCTGGCTTTTGCAGGTCAGGTCATGATTGGAATTTTCGGTGCTTTTGTGATGGGGAACATCTCTGACAGATATTTTCAGTCCAGGCGTGGTCCGGTTACCGCCATAGCATATTTTGTTCAGGCAGTGCTGCTTCTGGTTTTTGCTCTTCTCCAGCCAGGACCCTGGATGGCAGCCATTCTGCTGATGCTCTTCTATTTTTTCCTTAACGGCTGTCACGGCCTTATTGCAGGAACAGCCAGCATGGATTTTGGCGGCAGGAAAGCTGCTGCAACTGCGGCAGGATTACTGGATGGTTCTCAATATCTTGTAGGATCTATCGCCGGTGTGGGAATGGGATTACTGCTTGACAGATTTGGCTGGAACGCCTGGTCGTGGAGCATCATAATCTTTGCGCTGATAGCCTGTGGATTGATGGCAACAAGATGGAATACACTCCCTTCAAAAGCAAAGAAGGATGACACGCTTGTCTGCACTGAATGTGGAACAGAATACCCTTCCCGCGACGATTGCTGCAGCAAGTGCGGCGCCGGGAACAATGAGAAAAAGCTTAAGAAGATCGTGATTATGTCCAAGGAAGCATTTAATACTATGATTTTCAGCCTTTTCATGCTCTTCTTCCCTGTGATCATACTTATGTCAAAGATCCTTGGCATTCTGGTCAAGCCTGAGACTAAAAGCGCCGGCACCAGCGCCGTGCTTCTCTTTTCCTTCTTTGGAATTCTGATAGGACTTCTTGCAATGGTTCGTTCCAAAGCTGTCAAAGAAAAGATAGAATCCTCTTCTCTCGGTACCAGCTATCTGGAGATAATCAGGCCTTCGTATACGATTTCGATTGTGGTGCTGCTGGTGAGCGTCTTCACAACAATTTACGGCGTAATGAATCTTCTGTCTGGATTGAAAGTCAACTGAAATGAAAGAGGAGCCGTATTCACAGTTCTCTGAAAATGAGCTTATAATAAGGGATAAACTCGCGCTCTCCAGGACGAAGCTGGCAAACGAGAGAACGGTACTGGCCTATATCAGGACTGCCCTTGCCTTCGTAGTGGCAGGTCTCACTTTTTTTCATTTCTTTACTTCTCTGTTGTACAGGGTTATCGCTGCTCTGTTTGTGATTGCAGGTGTAATACTTTTTGTACTGATACCTTTGAGATATGCAAGGATCAGGAAGGACATAGCAGACCAATGCGTTTCAACGGAAGAGAAAGCCATGGAGAGCGCCGGCGAGCCTGAAAGCAGAGATACTGACAGTTGATGCTGGTGCCAATACAGAGCCCGTTATTTCGCAAGAAGAGATTCGATATAATCTCTGGGTTCAGGTGGAAGCCCGTTAGCGTTGTAATCAATTCTGCCGTTTTTATCAATTATGATATTTGTGGGAACACCTATCAATCCGTAGTCCTGTGCCACTTTTCCATCTGGATCGATAATTACAGTATAAGGGATTTTATTTTTCTCTACAAAAGCGGAGACTGTTTTCTCCTTTTCTTTGATACTGACAGCAAGTATCTGGAAGTCCCTGCCTTTCAGGGAATCACTGAGCGATATGAGGGAAGGAACTTCTTCTTTGCAGTAAGAGCACCAGGTAGCCCAGAAAACCAGAAGGACAACTTTTTTCCCCTTCAGCTCAGCCAGTGTGACTGTGTTTCCTTTAAGATCCTTCAGTGAGAAGTCTTTTGCGTCAGCCTTTGGAGTCACTTCAGGAGTAACTGCCGCAGTAGAGGTGGCTGTGACACCGGGAGTTGCAGATGCCCCTGTAACAGCTTCTTCTCTCGTATTTCCGCAGCCTGCCATGATTAATATGCCTGTCAGAATAAAAAACATATGTAGTCTTCGCATTTTCTCCTCCTTATTGAGCAAGTGTTCCTGCAATGAAGATGAAATATTCGCCGATTCCTATCAATATGACCCCCATCAAACGTCTCAGCTTTTCCATCCACGGTCCTGGTTTCGGCAGTGCCATCAGAGCTCCTGCAAAGGTTCCGACGATGATCACTATTATGCCCATCCCGAATGAAAAAGTGAACAGAAGTGCACTTCCAAGTATTATATTCTGTTTCATTGCCACATAACTGAGCAGCACTCCCAGCACAGCAGCGGTGCATGGTCCTACAACAAACCCGGAAAAGATGCCCAGGAAAAAGATTGTTACAAAGCCTTTGCCGATCTTTCTGGATTGAAGGTTTGACAATGCTGATGGCATCCTGATTATAAAGAGATCGAACATCGATAAACCCAGGATGATACAGATATTTCCCATAGCCAGGTTAACCCAGGGGCTCCTGCTGACTTCTCCGAAGAGTGTCCTTGTCAATGCTGCCACTGCTCCGAGTATCGAATAAGTAAGAGCCATGCCCAGCACATAGACTACCGAGAGGAAAAACCCTTTCAGCTTTGAGCCGCCGCTCTGGCTGCCTATGAACGTCACCGTAACAGGGAGCATGGTATAAATGCAGGGCTCGAAGCTGGTGAGCATTCCTCCTGCAAAGGCTGCACCAAAAGCCAGCAGCGGCGATGATAACAGATGCTGATGGAGAACCTGGGATAGATCGCTCATGCGTTGCTGTCTATAAATGATTTAAAGTTGTTTTCTGAAATGAAACCTATATTTCTGTTTATTTCCTTTCCGTTTCTAAAAAATATAAGAGTTGGAGTGGAAAATACAGTATGATCCGCCGATATTCTGGGACTTTTCAGTGTATCGAGCTTTACAAACTTTACTCTTCCTTCGTATGAAGCTCTATACATTTCAAAGACAGGATTGACAGATTTACAAGTCGGACACCAGTCAGATTGAAAATATGCGAGAACAGGTATTTCAGACTGTAGGACCTCCCTTTCGAAGTCCTTTTCTTCTATCTCAGTAACTCCCGGCATATGCTCCTCCTCTTGTTATCCTTTTTCGTCCGTAATCTGTCATTGTTCTGAAGACAGCAGGCACAGTAGTTCAGATGTTAAGGTGGAAATATTCCTCACGGTTTTGGTGATTGAAACCCTCAACCTGTCTTCTCCGCTCTGCTGCAGATAGCTGAAAGCTTAACCTTATCTTATTTCGCCACCTTCATGACGAAACCTTTCGTCTTTAACTGTCAATACCGGTTTTAACGAACCAGTCACTCTGTTACTGATGAGCGCCGGGGTGATGAGATTCAGAGATGCACGGTAACAGGTAAAGTAGCTGAACAGTGAGAATATCTCATGAAGGGATTCAAAACAAGATGAGAGGGGGACTGTATCCGGATTATAAGTATTCTGTCCATAATACTATTAAAGAGGTGATCTGATGTACGATAAAAATATCATACTTGAAACAACACAGGGGCCGGTAGAAATCAAACTCATGGCAAAGATAGCTCCCAAGACGTGTGAAAACTTTACCCGCCTCGTTGAGAAGGGCTATTACGACGGAATAATATTTCATCGCGTCATAAAGGATTTCATGATTCAAGGTGGAGACCCTGAAGGCTCAGGAAGAGGAGGTCAATCAATATGGGGCAGCAGATTTGAAGATGAATTCAACAAAGATGTGAAGTTTGACAAAGTCGGCCTGCTTGCAATGGCAAACTCAGGCCCCAACAGCAATGGAAGCCAGTTTTTCATCACCACCAGCACCTCCAACTGCAGACACCTCCATATGAAGCACACAATCTTTGGTGAGGTTGTATCAGGATACGATGCGGTAAAGAAGATAGAAGGTGTCGAGACTGGAATGGGAGATCGGCCCGTCAATGAGCAGAAGATCATTAAAGCGAAAGTTAAAAGCTGAAAGGAGCATATCATGACACGCAATATTGTATCTGTAATCTTATTTTCGATCCTTCTGACAGGCGTATTTATGCAGGCTGCTCAGCCGGCTGCTGCAAAAGACCCTGTAGTTGTGCTCGAAACGAATCAGGGGAATATAGAGATACAGCTCATGCCCAAAGTAGCCCCCAAAGCCTGCGAGAACTTTATAAAACTGGCTCAGAAGGGCTATTATAACGGCACTACATTTCATCGTGTAATAAAGAGCTTTATGATCCAGGGTGGGGACCCAAAGGGTGATGGCACCGGCGGTCAGTCAATCTGGGGCAAGTCTTTTGCAGATGAATTCAGCAAGGATGTCAAGTTCGACAAAGTTGGAGTTCTGGCCATGGCAAATGCAGGGCCAGGCACCAATGGAAGCCAGTTTTTTATTACCACAGACATTGAGCACTGCAAGCATCTTCACATGAGGCATACCATATTCGGTGTGGTTACAAAAGGCTACGATGTGGTCAAGAAGATAGAAAATACACCTACCGGTGCAAATGACAAGCCTGTCAAACCTCAGAAGATTATCAAGATAACTGTCAAGAAATAGAAGGTCTGTTCAGGGATTTCTGACATGCGTCGGTGAAGAGGAAGGTGGCAGCTTTGAAGTGCAGATTCTGTCTCTTTTTATTTCTTCTCTTTTTTTTCTTAAGCCTTTCCCAGACATTGAAGGTGCCGGTGCTGGCCATGAGTGACTGGCGTCCCTGTTTTACCATAAAGGAAGGGAACAACACCAACTGCTTTCTGCTTGAAGACAGTGTGACAGCCCATCTCATCGTCACTAACAGCGAAAACCCCAGAATCCTGGTCTGTTTTCCTGCCGGAAACTCTGGTGTGGCGCTGTGGTTTGACAGATTTCGAAAAGAGAATGAAGGACTTACACTTTCGTTCTTCGGAAATCCCCGCCCGTGGTTATGCGGAGACATCAGCTCAGGTGTCTCTTTTTCTGTCAGATCTGATAAGGAAAAAATAGTCCTGACATCGTTCATGCTGGACAGTGTGAGACAGATCCGGAACTGGGGCACTCCTGCGGAAAGAGAATTAAATAAACTCAGAGATGTATATATTACAAGAAACAGCATCGCAAATGCCACTCCTCTTCCAACCATGACTTTAAAGCTTGGTACCGTGATTCTGGAATATATTACTGTGTCTGGTAAGCGCTACAGGGCAGAAATAAAGCCGGCGCCTTCAGTTAAGGCCGAGATAACAAAGACAAGGGAACTTCTGCTCACTGCTCCTGAAGGCTCCACTGTAGAATTTGATGTCAATGCTTCAGTGCCTTTCCCTTCCCTCGCCCCTTATTCAGAGGATGCACTTTTCTCCCAGGCTGCGCTGGCATTCAGGGAAGGTCTTGAAGGGAGGGCAGAGGCCTCCGGTGCCTCGCCGCTGGTCAGAGAAGAGGCAGAAAGATATGCAGAGGCTATGCGCAACCTTACATTTCTTTCGTGCAGAGAAAAGTATCTCGCAGGTTCGTGGCGTTTCATGACCTATTTTGGCAGAGACACCATTCTCTCCCTGATGATGCTGAAGGATATTCTTAACGGCGCGGCATACAGGCAGGGAGTTCAGAGTGTCATAGACAGGGTGGGGGATAACGGCTCGGTAGCTCACGAGGAGGATATCGGTACGTGGGCAGAAATCAGGCGCATTGAAGCGTATTTACAATTTGGAGCTCCCTTTAAAGCAGTGAATGCAGAGAAGCCAATCTATGACTATAAAATGGTAGACGATGACTTTCTGTTTCCTCTGATGCAAATAGGCTACCTGCTCGACAGCAGAGTGTCGATGCAGGAGAAGAATGAATTTCTGAATCACGTGAACGCCCGGAATGAGAGGAATATCTTTACCCTCATGCGCAACTGGAACTTTGTACTGACAAAGGTGATGCCGTTCCATAATGCCAGGATAAAAGCAGATAAGTCAAGTGCAGATTTAAATACAAAAGCGAAGAGGCAGGGCGACAGGGCAGCAGTCAAGTCTTTAATCAGAATTGCGAATCGAGAGATGGTGGGAGACTGGCGTGATTCCGAACAGGGTCTTGGAAGGGGAGTTTATCCAGGAAGTGTCAATGTCGATCTGGTCTCATACAGCATCAATGCCATCAGGCGCATATGCAGTGCAGGCATTCTTAATCTTAACGAGATTGAGCAATGGGCTGCAGCAAACCGCATGGACGCCCTTGATAAGCTTATGAAAGCAGGCAGCGGCAAGCAGGTCAGCATTGAACTTGAACCTGCCGAGAAGGACTGGCAGCATGCAGGAAGTCTTTTCAGGGTAGCCCTTTCTACGGTTGAAGTAAAAAAGCGGCTGAAGGCCTATTTTGAAGGCGGTCTCACCAATGATGAGAAGAAGTATTTTCTCGCACAGGAGATAGAAAGTGGAATCACTTTTAATGATTTTATCTATAAAGATATGACGCCGGCATCTCTGGAAAAGGGTATCACCTTTTATGCCCTTTCTCTGAAGGAAGATGGCAAACCTGTCGCGATTATGAACTCAGATATGGCTTTCAGGCTTTTTCTGGGCAGGCCTGACAATGAAGAGATACTGCAATGCCTGAAGGTGCTCTCTCTTCCATTCCCTCTCGGCCTGAAGACCGATGCAGGTATTGTAGTGGCGAATCCAGCTTTTTCGACCGATCCCGCTGACTGGAGGATCCTGAACAGAAAGGCTTATCACGGTACAGTAATATGGAGCTGGCAGATGTATATGCTGGAGCTGGGCATTGCCGCTCAGATAGAGCGGGCAGAAACAGACGACTCTGTCTCTGCTCTGGTGAAGCCCATGAAGAGAGCCATGACCGAGATTTCAATGTTGCGTCGAAAGGTGGGGGGGCTTGCCAACTCAGAGCTGTGGTCCTGGCAGATTAAAGATGAGGTGATGGTGCCCTCGGCCTTTGGAGCCGAAGCAGGCTCAGAAGATGAATCGAATGCTCTTCAGCTCTGGAGTACTATTTTTCCAGCCGTGCTGATGAAAGAGCATAAGATACTGGGAGATACGAAGTAAGAGACTGGTGGTGGTAAAATTGGCAGCTTCATCAAAGAAAGCGATCCTCGTACTGGATTTTGGCTCACAGTACAATCAGCTCATTGTTCGTAGAGTTCGTGAACTGGGAGTATATGCTGAGCTTGTTACACCGGAAGAGGCAGATCAGGCCGCGTCACGGCTTCATGTGCAGGGCTGGATCCTGAGCGGAGGCCCTTCCAGTGTCTTCGCTGAAGGCGCTCCGACCATTCCTGAATTTATCATTTCATCTGAGACTCCCATACTGGGGATCTGCTATGGCATGCAGGCAATAGCCCATCAACTTGGAGGGAAGGTCAGGAATGGAGAGAAAGGTGAATACGGCAGCGCACGCATCTCAATAATGAAAGGTTATTCGCTGACCGATGGCCTTCCGGAAGAGAGCTCCTGCTGGATGAGCCACGGTGACAGCGTGCTGGAAATGCCGCCGGGATTTGTGCATCTGGCTTTTACAGATACTGTTCCATATGCGGCCATGGCGCGGGGGAGCATCTATGGAGTTCAGTTCCATCCTGAAGTAAGTCATACCCCTTTCGGGAAGAGGCTGATCAGAAACTTTCTTACAATATGCGGCTCAGATTGTCTCTGGTCTCCTGACGATCTGGTCGATGAATCCATCGCAATGATACGTGAGCGAGTCGGAGAATCTTCTGCAATATGCGCCGTTTCTGGAGGTGTGGATTCCACTGTGGCGGCAGTCATTGCCGGAAAGGCTCTCGGTGAGCGTCTGCACTGTGTATTTGTGAATAACGGGCTGCTTCGCCATCAGGAGGTTGAAAAAGTATCAGAAGCTCTGGGCTGTGTACTGAAAGGCAGTTTTTCCCTGATTGACGCCTCGTCGAGGTTCATTACCGCCCTTGCAGGTGTTGTCGATCCGGAAGAGAAGCGAAGGAGAATTGGAGAGACCTTTATAAGGGTATTTGAAGAAAAAGCGCGGACCATTGATGGCTTGAAATATCTTATCCAGGGGACTCTCTATCCGGATGTAATCGAGAGCAGGGGTAGAGGCACTCACGGTGCACGCATCAAGACACACCACAATGTAGGCGGGCTGCCGGAGCTCATGGAGCTGTCGGTGCTGGAGCCGCTGAACTTTCTTTTCAAAGATGAAGTAAGGCGGGTGGGAAAAGACCTGGGCATCCCGTCGTATCTGCTGGAGCGTCAGCCCTTCCCGGGGCCGGGCCTGGCAGTCAGGATCACAGGCGAAGTAACTGAAGAGCGCCTGGCAGTGTTGAGACAAGCTGATGCCATAACAGTGGAGGAGATTGAGAGAGCCGGAAGACATAACCTCTGGCAGTTCTTCCCTGTCTATGTCCCCCTCAATACGGTAGGAGTGATGGGAGATCAGAGAACATACTGCCATCTTATTGCACTGAGGATAGTAACCTCGGAGGATGGTATGACGTGTGACTGGGCGAGGCTTCCCTGGGATCTTCTCGATCTGATCTCCCGACGCATTGTCAATGAAGTGAAGGGGATAAACAGGGTGGTGTATGATATAACGTCAAAACCGCCGGCGACTATTGAGTGGGAGTAAATGATGAGGAACAGGAAGAAAGGCGCTGGTATCTCCGGAACGAGTGTGCTTATTCTTTTCTTCCTATTCTGCCTGCAGATAAGAGCCTGGCCTGTAGAAGAAGGGAAGCCATCGTGGACAGCCGAGAATGTGGCGTCCTTCAGGGCCATCGCGGCGCTGGACCCTGATCAGAAGGTCAGGAATCCTGATTATCTTGCAGCCCGCTTTATAAGCAGGGAATACTGGAGCACCGTTCCGGGACTTTCACTCGATTATTCATCATCCAGAAAAACCATAGCCGAGTGGCGTGTATCAGGTTATTTTTATGTGAATGCCAGAACAAGATACATAGACAGCCTTCTGGAAGAGGCCGTCCGGAAAGGTGCCGGACAGATTGTCATTCTCGGTGCAGGCTATGACAGCAGGGCATACCGATTTCACAGACAGCATCCGGATGTTGCCTTCTTCGAAGTCGATCTTCCTGATACTCAGAAGAGAAAGAGGCGTCTTGTGACAGAAATGCTGGGATACGCTCCTCTCTGGGTTCATTACGCTCCCATAGATTTCAACAGAGAGACTCTGGCTCAGGTACTGTTCAGGGCGGGTTATAAGAAGGATCTTAAAACCTTTTTTCTCTGGGAAGGCGTCACCATGTATGTAGATCCGTCAGGTGTCGATGATACACTCAGGTTTATCGCCGAAAGCTCGGCTCCTGGAAGCACTCTTGTATTTGACTATGTGCTGCATCCTGTCGTAGAGGGTGATTATCGTTTTTATGGAGCCCGCACAACTACAGTACTCGTGGCAGAGCACGGAGAGCCCTTTGTCTTCGGCATCGATGAGGGCGGCAGCGCTTCATATCTTAACAGGAGAGGGCTTGCACTGATATCGGACATTGGTCACAGAGAGCTCACAGAGCGATTTCTGATAAGGAGCGATGGCTCTGTCGACGGCAGAATGCATGAGTTTCTGAGAGTCGCCCTGGCGGAGGTGGTTTCTGAGAAAGAGCGGGGAGCGCTGAAGGAGAAGACCGGCCCTCTGCCTGCCGGAAAGCTTCCTCAAACTCAGCCTTCAGATCAGGAAGTGCCTGTCTCGCCTGAGATAAGGGATTTTCTGGATACATACGCCTGTGATCTGGCAGGACATGATCTGCAGAAGATCATGAGCCACTATTCAGACAGATATCTTCTGGACGGGAGAGGCAAGGAAGATACGAGAAGATTCTGGCAGTTCAACTTTACACGAGCTCCCTATAAAGATCTAAGGGAGGCCAGATTCTTCATCACCTCATATGAGCTAAGAAGCGACATAGCTGAGATCAATGGATATGTGAAAAGCAACACAGGTATCGACCCGCTTGGTACTGACCCTGACGAGCCACTCCTTATAATTTTTGAAGATCGGCAATGGAAGTGGTATGGCAATCAGAAAGGCAGCCTTCGGTGGTGAATAAATAGTGACAGACTCTTATATTAACAATTCTGTAACATCATCTGGTAAAACGGGGCCAGGCTCTTTTATTATACTCACCAGCATAACAAACTGCAGCATTCTAAATTGCCAAATAAGCGTTGATAGATGATTCCAGAAATTTTGATAGTGCAATTTATAATGCGCGTTTGTATAGAAGGCTTGAGTTTCCTGAAGATTACAGGCTCTGGCTTCCTGCCGTGAAGATATCCAATGATCGAGCAGAGATCTTCTGCCCACAGGAGCATCTCCTTCAATGTGAGAGGATCGCTGCTGGCTCGCAGTGATGCTATAAAGATACAATCCACAGTCGATCAGAACTACCTAAAGAATGGTTTTTATACTTATGCGCTTTGACAATCACAGTTCTTAATCCCGACTCTTCTGTGCAAGTTCATTCAGATATGCGCGAAGAAGCTCCATACGCGTCTCATCAAGGCCGGTCAGCTTGGCTCCTGCGTACCATTTATTGACAGAGCTGGAATGCTGGCTGTGAACAATCGATGCATGACAGATGAGAGCCTTCAGTTTTTTGTATGGCCCTATTTTCAGCCATATATTCCCACTGGTTTCCAAGTTTTCATCCAGTTCCAGAAGCACGCCCTGGAGGCTGATATTGACAAGAGTGCCATAATGCTCGTTTTTTCCGTCATTGAGTTTCCATATAACCGGTATATCAGCAGATACTCTGACGCTGTTCCTTTTATAGCTGGCCTCATTCCCGCGCAAACCGTATTTACCCAGCAGGAGGCCCAGCCAGGATTTGGTAATCTTTTCATACGAATCTGTGAACTGCAGACCTGCTCTGATATCCGGTCCTTCCTGTCTGCACCAAAGTACTTTCATATAGACGTCTTTGAATTCATAGCGGGATTTTTCGAACAACTTGCCGTCTTCCCTGACAGATACGAGCTGAATGTTTCCAGGTGTAAGCTTTTTTAAAGAAACCACATGCATTCCATAAAGGCCAATATCCTTGATCACCAGAGGGACAGGTGACTTATCCACGTATGTGTACAGGCCCTGTATGTCGCAGGGCTTCCTGGGGGAGTTGCGCCTTTCCCTCATGTGATTCCGGAGGGGTTTCCCCCATATCTTGTTGAAAAGGTTCTTCATCTCATTGACAAAATCCATTATCCCTGCCTTGCATGCAATACTTCAAATGCGCAAAATGATATGCCGCAATCTTTTCGACTTCACCTTGTCTTAAACTCAATTCCCTCCATGATGCACAATCTCTGCACCGCAAACCGCCCCGCCATTCCTGCGCCAGGCAGTCCTCCGGGAGGCATTGTCCACTGCCCTGCCATGATAAAGCCTTTCAGCTTCGGCAGAATGCCGCTATGATAACTTGAAACTTTTTCTCCAGTGGACCATGCCATCCATGACCCCCTCCAGGTATTGCAGTATCTTACATAAGTCATCGGTGTCGCCACATCTGTGATTTCGATATTCCCATCCACTTCAGGAAAACGGGAGATCACTGCGGCGCAGACATCATCCAGAAGTCTTTTCTTCTCGGCCCTGTAATTCTCTCTGTCGCGGTACAGTTCATTCCAGTGGTCAAATCTGCTTAGTATACAGCAGTTCAGCACTGATTTCCCTTCAGGCGCCATGGAAGGGTCATAACAATAATGTGTAAAATTCATGGATTCGTTCATAAATCCTCCACCGTCCAGCGGACTGTCAAGCTTCCAGACGATTGAACGCGGCTTGTCCCTGAAATTGCAGTTTACACCAAGCATTACCAGTGATGATCTTGTGGTGGGGTATTTCTCGTTATCACTGAACAGCTCTCTGAAATACTCAGGCGTATGGCAGTTGTCAAGCATATCATATAATGTCGCATGTCCATCGGCTGCAGAGATGATAAAATCAGCATCTCTGAGAGAACCGTCACAGAGCTTGATACCTTTCGCTTTGCCTTCATGGATGGCGATTTTATCAATCTTTGCATTATAGAAAGCCTTTCCTCCCAGGTCGAGAAATCTCTTTTCCATTCGCTTTGCCAATGCAAGCGAGCCACCCAGAGGAAAGCCTGAATCTCCGTCGTTCAGGCTGGCAAGTGTCATCAGAATCCATGACGGTCTGAAGTCCAGGGACATCATATTTCGGAAGGCCATTTTGATCAGGGGATCTTTAAATTTTGACAGGAATTTATCAGATCGCATCTTCTGATATCTTTCTATTTTGACTATTTGAGGCATGTGCTTGAATGCATATTTCATGCCCGCTTTAATGTCAATCATATCAAAGGGCTTTTCAAGCGGTATGGCTATGGTCCCCAATGCTCTCACATCGGAGCAGAGCTTTCTTATCTCCTTCTCATCCTTTGGAGAAAGCTCTATAAGCTCCTTTTCGAGTTTATCTGCATCGGTATGGATGTCCAGTGTACGGCCATCCATTTCATAGCGTGCAAAGATAGCGTGATTCGCAATCGTGATGTTGTCGTCGAGAGCGCCGGTATCCCGCCATATACCGTTCAGAGAAGTGCCTGGTTTTGAGCCCATCAGCCAGTGCAGGCAGCCGTCAAAGTGATATCTGCCTCTGCTCCATCCCGTGCATTCCCCGCCCGGTTTGTCGTGCATCTCATACAGCTCAGTATCGAAACCGTTCAGTCTTGCATATATTCCCGCTGTAAGCCCGGCTATGCCTGCACCGATTATGATGATTTTTTTCATTGTAAAGCCCCTCCGATATCTTCTGTGGATTGCTCTGCCTGCCTGCAGAGGCTCGATCGTTCTTCCAGATTATTCTGTAAAGTAACATTAGATTCGGTCAAGTTACTGTAAAATAATTCTTTATTGACCAGAGACCATCCTGTATATTCTGCATCATACTCCGGAGCATGTGTAGCTGCAGACTTGAAAATTCAGGTGAATTCGTGATTCTTTGCCTATTTCCTTGATGATATGAAATTGGCATTACTAAAAAATAATGTAAAATGGCCGATTCAAAAGAGAGAATGTAGTTCTCCACACCGATTTTTTCTGATGTGCTGCTGCTTCTTCAGGGAGGTGCTTTTTGAGCAGTAAATGTGACGGTGTAAAATTGAAGAGATTTCTGCTTGCAAGATTACTCAAGATTGTAATACCTGCATTGATGACTGTAATTCTATTTCTTATGACGATTTTCATCGTAGTCATACCTACCATGCAGAAGAGCCTTATGGATGAGAAGCGTGAAAAGCTCCGGGATCTTTCCAGCTCCATATGGCATATATTTGAATACTATGAAAGCAGGGAAAGATCAGGGGAGATCTCCAGGGGAGAAGCTCAGGCCTCTGCTGCAGCTGAATTGTCAGCCATCCGCTACGGCCCTGAGATGAGAGACTACTTCTGGATCAACGATATAAACTGCACGATGATTGCCCATCCCTATACTAAGGAATTTGTAGGCCAGGATGTTACCGATTATCGAGATTCGAAGGGGAAGCTGATATTTCAGGAAGTTGTAAAAGCTGCTTCCGGTGAAAAGGGTTGCGGCTATGTTGAATATATGTGGCAGTGGAATGACTCCTCAGGAAGGATTGCTCCCAAAGTCTCTTTTGTCAGGCTTTTCAAGCCCTGGGGGTGGGTAGTGGGAACAGGAATCTATGTTGAGGATGTGAAAGCTGAGATAGCAGCTGTAACCAATCGGATTCTTATGATCAGTCTGGGAATATTGATCATAATCCTTATCATATCTCTTTATATGATTAATCAGGGCCTTGAGGCGGAGACACTGAGATGTAATGCAGAGCTGGCATTGAGAAAAGCCCACGATGAGCTGGAGATCAGGGTTGAGGAACGCACCTCCGAGCTGAAGAATTCAAACAACGCATTGGAACAGGAGATTTCAGAGCGCAGGAAGGCTGAGGAATCAGTGAAAGAATCGAAACAGCTGCTGGAAAAGACATTTTCAAGCCTGACAAGTGCAGTATTCATTCTTCAGGGAGAGACTCTGGATAATGTAACTATTATTAAATGTAATCAAGCAGCAGAGTCTGTCTTTGGCTACACTCAGAGCGAAATGGTAGGAAAAACCACCAATTTTCTATATGTTGATGAGGCTTCCAGGAATGAGCTTCTGGTCCAATTAAAAAACGATGTAAAGCAGAAAGGCTTTTGTCATTTGCCTGAATTCAATATGAAGCGGAAAGATGGAAGTGTTTTCACTTCAGAGCGCACATTAACGCCAATGATAGACAGTAATGGAAGTCTGACAGGCTGGGTAAGCGTGATCAGAGATATAACCGAAAGGAAGAAGGCAGAGGCAGAGCAGAGAAAGCTGGAGTCACAGCTCCTCCAGGCACAGAAACTGGAGTCTATCGGTCAGTTGGCTGCAGGGATCGCCCATGAGATCAATACCCCGATACAATATGTGGGAGATAATATACGTTTTCTTCAGGGCGCATACAATGATATTGAAAAGCTTCTGCTGCAGTATGAAGAAATCCCTGAAGAGATGAAAAAAGGCGTCTCAGTTGATGATATTATCTGCATTATCAGATCTGCCTGTCAGGAAGCGGATCTGGATTATCTCAGGGATGAGATTCCCAGCGCTATTCAACAGTCTCTTGAAGGTGTGACCTGTGTCCGTGAAATAGTGGCTGCTATGAAAGAGTTTTCATATCCCAGCCGGCAGGAAAAAATAAAGGTTGACATCAACAGGGCCATTGTAAATACTGTCACTGTAGCGCGGAGCGAATGGAAATATGTGGCTGATATGGTGATGGATCTGGATCCGTCGATGCCGCTCGTATCCTGTCTGCCAAGAGAGCTTAACCAGGTTTTTCTTAACATGATCGTAAATGCTGCCCATGCAATTGCAGAAAAAGCTGATGGTGAATCACAGCAGAAAGGGACCATTACGATAAAAACCCGGTGCAACTGTAAAAATGCAGAAATACGGTTCGTTGATACCGGTGCAGGTATACCTGAGAGCATAAGAACCAGAGTATTCGATCCATTTTTTACAACCAAGGATGTGGGGAAGGGGACTGGACAGGGGCTGGCTATCGCTCATTCAGTTATTGTCGGCAAGCATAAGGGAACTATTGACTTTATATCGGAAACAGGTAAGGGAACTGCTTTTATAATTACTATTCCCATCGATGATTGACTCAGATTCAGTTGAGACTGCCTGAGTGTTAAGGCCCTGTCAGACAGGAAACTTGATTCGAAAAGTATTGGGTATCAGGTTCTGAGATACAAAGTTCCTGAGTCGCTCCACAAAAAGCTCTGTAAGTTCCTTGCCTTTGCAGACTATGAGCGTTCCATTTCTGGAGACAACATCCTCAGCGAGGAGCATTCCTGGCTTGAGGTTGTCGGCTTTCAGGATACGCACTATCTTTTCAAAGTCCGGAATTCGGATTCTTTCCAACAGTTCAAGTATCTCCGGGTTGTACTCACCGTTGCGGCTTCTCATGATCAAACAGTATTCTCTCATTGGAAGCTCCTGTGAGATCAGTATGTCCAGATCTATGGCTGCTTTAAGCATCTGGGCTCCAATGACTGATGGATTTTTCTTTGGATTGCCTGTCTCCGCATAGTCCCGGAAAGATTTGAACTGATTCCCGATCATCTCTGCCACAGATTCCAGCCTGGGAATTGATTGTATCAGTTTTTTCCCTGTTCCCGGATAGGCAAGCATCATCTCCATCTCTTCATCGTAGAGGCGGCCGCCTGTCATTATCTTTTCAAGAGTCTCTGCCGGTATGTTTACACAGCCTATCTGAGAGAGCATGGCTGCAAGCTGGTACTGCCAGAGTGAGTCCAATCCAAGCAGATCTGTTATCTGGATCACATACTCTTTGATGCGTGTTGCCCGGCTGAAAGCCATGGGGCTTGCTGCCTCCAGAATATCTATCAGTACTTTAATCGTATTGGTGAAGGTCTTTTCCAGCAGCTCTTTTTCTGCCTGGATGAGTCTGTATTGCATTATGCCTGCAGTCAGTGCTTTTGCAAAAACCGGAGCTTCGCAGGGCTTTGTGAGAAAACGAAAAATATGTCCCTCGTTCAGGGCATTCATGGCCACCTGCAGATCTGCAATGCCGGTGAGCATTATTCTAACGCTTTCCGGAGCTATCTGACGCGCTCTTGCAAGAAACTCGGTTCCGTTCATGCCGGGCATATTCATATCAGTGACTATCACTGCAAAGGGCCCATACCGTTTGATTATATCGAGGCCTGCTTCTCCACCACTGGCAGTATGAAGGTCGAATACCTTTCTGAACTGTCGTTTGTAGGCTTCAAGTATAAGTCTGTCATCGTCTACACAGAGGATTTTAACTCCCATTGTCTCCCCTAAGGATCGTTTTATGATGGATTTCCCGCCATTCAGTAAGACGGGATTCTATATGCAGAATTCTCAGATAGTCGAGATTCAGCTTATCGTTTTCTTCATATGAATATGAGAGAACATTGGGAGACTCTTCATATTCGAGAGCGTTGGCAATGTGAACAGAAGTTATTGAATCAATATTTTCTGAGTTCGATATGTTCGGGCGGTGATGATAGGCCACTGCTTCTACAATTGAATCGGTAAATCCCCACAGGCCGAGAAGGTATGCACCGATCTCTGCATGGCTTGTTCCAATGATTTCGAGCTCAGCTTTCCAGAAATCCATATTTTTCTCTTTGATGCGGTTAAGAATCTCGACAAATAAATGCGGAAGCTTTGTAAGAAGGATGAGCTTGCCGAAATCATGAAAGAGTCCGGATTTAAATGCGACATCTTGAAAAAAGCTGTCTCTTCGAATGGATTTCGCTATACTTCTGGAGAGTGAGCATACATTCATGCTGTGTTTCCAGAGCTTGTCCAGAAAAGGGGTGAGGTGGCTCTGATCCTGGTATCCTGAGAAGACCTGTGCGACAAAGACCAGTGACTGGATGGTTTCAAGACCCATCATTTTTACCGCCTGAGAGATATCCGATATCTGCTGGCGGAAGCCATAGAAGGCAGTGTTGACAAGATGCAGTATCTTTGCACTCATTGCCACGTCCTGTCTTATTATGTCCGCTACAGTCTGTATTGAGCACACCGGCGACTTAATCTCATGCTCCAGTTGAAGATAAAGCCTGGGAAGGCTTGGAAGTGACTTGATCTGTGAAATGATTGATATTAGATTCTCATCTTTCAGTAGATTCCGGAGGTTCAAGGCCCTTTCGATCGCTTTCTTCAGGTAGTCTGCGTCACACGGTTTTGAGAGAAACTGGTGGGTGGGGCCGATTGCTTTGACCAGCGCCTCCCTGCTGGTCTGACCTGAAAGGATGAACCTTACTGTATGAGGATAAAGCTTCATCACTGAGGTAAGCAGTTCGACACCATCCATATCAGGCATACGCATATCGCTTAAAACTATATCGAAATTCTTCCGTCTCATCAGCTCCAGTGCTTCTCTTCCGCTGGTGACAAATGACATGTCCCAGATACTGCGCTGTAAATAAAGCATTCGCTGCAGTCCCTGCAGAACATTCAAATCGTCATCCACAAAGAGCAATTGTTTCTTTTTAAGTGTTTCCAACGGCTCCTCCAACTGGAGATTCCAGTGCGTGAATCATTGCAACACTGAGCTCACATCAATCTGGCATTCAGGTTCTTTTCCCCATATGCATTAAAAAAAGTCATCACAGTTTCGTAATACTCCAGATTCTGCAGAAACTCGGTATTGAGCTTCTGATTGGTTGATACCAGAGAATTCTTTTTGAATTTTTCATGTTCAAGGGAATTAGCACCGTGGACGATCGATATCCCATTGCAATCTCTGCATTCGGATTCTTCAGGTCGGTGGTGAAAGAAGACTGCTTCAACAATATGATCTGAGACTCCCCACAATCCGAGAAGATATGCACCGATTTCTGCATGACTGACTCCAATAACCGCCATTTCAGCTTCCCAACATGAAATACCTTCCATCTCTGCCCTGCGCAGGCATTCCAGGAAGACATCAGAGAGTCTTGTGGAAAGAATGATTTTTCCTATATCGTGGAAGAGACCGGATTTGAATACGGCATCTTCCTCATATTTCGGAAGTTGTAGCAGTTTTGCTATCTGTTTTGAGATTATACTCACATTCAGGCTGTGTCTCCAGATTACATCGAGGCAGTCGGACAGGGGATTATTATTCTGGAGTATTGAGAAGAGCTGTGTCATGAATACCAGAGACTTTATAATATCAAGACCGAGAAGTCTGACAGCCTGAGTGATGTCAGTGACACGGCTGCAGAGACCGAAATAAGGTGAATTGATAATATGCAGCACCTTTGCACTCATTGCTACATCCTGTTCGATTATTTCAGCCACTTTCTTGACAGAGCACATTGGAGACTTCATCTCATCTTCCAGCTGAAGATACAGCGAGGGAAGGCTTGGAAGGGTTTTGATCTGTGAGATTACTGATCTCAGTTTATCATCATTCAGAAGATTACGAAGCTTCAGCGCTCGTTCGATGGAAAATATGAGATCTTCCGGATTGCAGGGTTTGGTTATAATCTGATGACAGGGGCCGATTGCCCTTATCAGTTCTTCATTGCTCATCTGTCCGGAGAGAATGAAGCGTATGGTTTGAGGAAACTGCTTCATCACAGCAGTGAGAAGCTGCACTCCATCTATTTCCGGCATCATCATGTCACTCACTATCGCATCAAAGGACTTCTGTCTCATTAACTGCAGAGCTTCTTTTCCACTTGTGACAAATGTCATTTCCCAGATATTGCGCCTGCTCCTCAGCATTCGCTGAAGGCCCTGTAGTATATTCCTCTCATCATCCACAAACAATATCTGCTTTCTACTGTCCACTTCAAGCCACCTCTTATATCAGCTTGTTGTGTCTCAGACTTTAAGGACCATTTCCTTACCGACATGACATTTCACATAATTTATATGAGCTGCTTTCATCGTTATAAATCGGATACAGGCTGTGTTTTTTAAGAGTATGGCGCTCTATTTTTTCTTCGTATCCTGAAACACGGAGTCATCAATCCCCTGGTTGATTCTGTATTCCCCGTATTCCACCTCGGCGTCAGCCTTTATGTGCTTCTTTGGAAACTCGAAATGTCCCACGAGTTTATTAAATAAACTGTATCCGTTTACCGTACGGTATGATGTGTCCAGAGTCATCTTCCCGCCGTCGCGATAGAAGTATATCTGTTTTCCAAAGAGATAGGAGCTCTTGTCGATCCACATCTCAACTTTCTGAAGATCACCCATACCCATGATCGGGATCAGTTTGAGAATGATATATGTTGTTCCGTTCTCGCTGATCTCCTTCACCTTGCACGTCCAGTCATCCGGGTCAGGGAGACTCCAGCCAAAAGCCTGCGGGTACTGAGACAGGTAATGAGGACCCCTGTTAACTTTCAGCCTGTGTTTATCGGGCTCCTTATAATAATAGACACCTTCGACATAGAGCGGTATGTCCAGGATCGAGTATCGGCCCATACCTGTTACTTTTACATCAGATGAATAGTCCTTCAGCCCCTTGTTAACCATCTTCATCTTCTGAATCACCGCTTCCAGAGGTGTAAGCTCTTTATCAGCTTTCGGCGATTCTGCAGGTGTCTGAGGTTCCTGCAGTGAGGGAGCGAGAGTTGGTGATATCTGTGGCGTCTCTGCAGGTGAAGTCACTGTTGTTCTCTCTGAATCAGAGGAGGCTGCAGGGGAGGGAGCAGGAGCAGTTGCTGCAGGCGCCGGCGAAGGAGCGGGAGGGTTTCCTGCCTGGCTCTCAGGGATTGCACCGAACGGTGCGGACAGAAGCAGAGTGAACAGAAAGATGAAAACGGCGGCACTTGAACATATTCTTACTTTTGTAATCATGATTCACCTTCCATTTTAGTCGATTTCTTCTGTCATTTATACGAAAAAGTATTTTGATTTATTCCATTCACTGGAACAGCTTTCTGGCACTCTGCCTTATGATTAGAGTGCAGTCAATTCTGGCGGCCTCATCAGTTGTGCCAGCAGGAGATATACAGCTCAGACGAGGGGTATGCTTTTCAGGACTACCTTCATTTCACGCAGAAGAGCTTTGTATTCAGGTTTCATTGATTCATCAGGCCTCTTGTTGTCTGAACAGGCCTGCATTCTTGTGAGCAGCCCTTCTATTCTCCAGGCACCCATTATCCTTGAGCTTTCCAGCAGTTTCTGCAGATTCTCTCTTTTCAGCAGGATAGTGTCAGCTTTGAACTGCTCCTCTAAAAGGATTATGGCCTCATCCAGCAGTTCATAGAAGTCTCTCAGAATAGCTCCATATGCCTCGTCATCGAGTCCAAACCTGTTGATGAGCTGCCTGTCAGAATATATGACAGGCCGCTCCCTGGCCAGTACTTCTGAGATCTGGCTGAGCAGGAGCCTGGGATTCAACGGTTTGACATGATAGTTGTTACAGCCCATTTTGATGGCTTTCTTGACAATATCAGCATCAGCAATGCCGGTGCACATTATCACCGGAATATTCTCCCATTCAGGAGTCTCTTTCAGCCTTTTCAGAAGCTCCAATCCGTTGCTTTCTGACAGCACTATGTCCAGGATCACAAGTTTGACATGAGGTACAGTGGTTAGATGTTCCATGGCTTCGGATATGCTGTGAGCCACCAGTACGTTGTATCCGGACCTGGTAAGATTGAATTCAATAATGCGGGTGGTAAGATCGCAGTCATCGACAACCAGGATACACATATTCCATCACCGTAAATTGCAATTGTATTGAAGGGATTCACTACTGTCCATGATATATTCACCTGTCGGGCAGCTCTCTCCTTTATACCAGGAAGAGATAATGCTGCTATGGCAGAGGGTATTATGGAGAGTTTTTCTCGGGATAAGGAATACAACATTTCTATATCGTATATATAGACAGGGGGCAGTAATGAGTGTTTTGATGATCGATGTGAGATCTTATCATAATGGTTAAAACTGCCGATAATGGATCTGCAGGAGCACGGAAAGCACCTTCCTGTTTCTGTGCTGTGCGTTACTTACGTGAAGAAGAAATTGATATATGATATAATTGTAAGGAAGACTGTGACAGTATCTGCATGTTTCGTCTTTATCAAAAAGTGGGGCAGATCTCAGATATTTCTGCAAGGAGTGAAGATTAGTGCCTCAATATTGCGATGATTGCGGCAGGGAGAACTCTGATAAAGCCAGGTTCTGTGCTTCCTGCGGCCTGTCTCTCAACTCGTCTGTGTCCAGTACTGAAAAGATGAAGGTACTGGACAACAGATATGAGATACTTAGCGTGGTGAAGTCCGGAGCTATGGGATGTGTTTATAAGGCGCGGGATACACGCCTCGAGACTATAGTTGCCCTCAAGCAGATGTTGTCATCTCATACATTGAAGGATGATATTCAGTATGCAGAGCAGCGCTTCCGTGAGGAAGCAAAGCTCCTTTCGACACTGCATCATAGTGGAATACCTAAAGTGATTGACTATTTTACTGCTTTTGACAGCCGTGCCGGCAGGAACGCCAGCTATCTTGCCATGACCTTTGTGGAAGGTAAAGATCTGGAGACGGTGATGAGGGACAGGGGAGGGAAGCCCTTCCTGCTGAAAGAGGCACTCGAATACTTCAGACAGATTCTGGATATTCTGATATATCTGCATTCGCAGAATCCTCCTGTGATATATCGGGATATGAATCCCCGCAATATCATGCTCAGTGCCGGTAAGATCTTTCTTGTGGACTTCGGGATTGCCAGAATATTTTCCCCGCAGCAGAAGGGCACCGCCATCGGTACACCTGGTTATGCATCGCCTGAGCAGTACAGAGGCTCTGCTGAGCCGAGGAGCGATCTTTATTCTCTCGGAGCCGTTATGCACTGTATTCTGACAGGCGCCAACCCTGAAGAGAGCAACCTCCCGCTCTTCACATTTGATCGTCCTTCCGTACTGAACACCTCAGTCCCTGAGTGGCTGGACAGGCTGATTATATCCATGCTCGATGTGGTGCCTGAGAACAGGCCTTCATCAGCGCAGGCAATAAGGGCGTTACTGGAGAATCCTTCTGCATCGTCGCGCAGGAGGATGCTGATTCAGCCTTCCCCAGTAACCAGACCACTTTCTCAGTCTGTTTATTCTTCCAGCTCTGTGAGGCAGATTCACAGCCATTACAGCAATATTTTTGAAGCAATAGAAAAGAACGATCTAGTGGCCGTCAAGGATTTCATAGCAAGAGGAGCAGATATAAACGCGCGTAACGGCAGATCTTCCACCCCTCTTCACTTCGCCGCTTTCTACAGTAACAGCACCATGGTGGAGCTCCTGGTCGCTCACGGCGCGGCAGTTGATTCAGAAAACAACGAGGGCCTGACCCCTCTTTACTTTTCTGTTCAGGAAGGAAAGAGGAAAGTTGTCGAGTTTCTGCTTTCGAGAGGAGCAGAAATAAATACAAAAGCGAAAAACGGCTGGGCTCCCCTCCACGTGGCGGCCTCAAAGGGACATAAGGCTATTGTCGAAATGCTCATATCCAGGGGAGCAGAGATAAATGCAAGAAATGACAAAGGCGCCACTGCAATCTCTCTCGCAGAAATGGCTGGACACCGTGAGGTGGCCGAGCTTCTCAGACGCAGAGGAGCCTCCGATTCGAACTCTCTGCTGCCATCTGTCAAGCCTTCATCACCACTCAGCCATTCGTCGACCGCCGTAAATGGAGGCGCCGGTTCACATGCAGCCGGCAAGCCAGCCAGGTTTGTGGATAAAGTGATAAAAAGCACAGGTATTGCTCTAATTCTTTTAATCGGTGTGGGATTCGCACACCTGTTTTTACCGGCACCACTTCAATGCAGCTCCATATTTGAGGCCATAGACCGCGGAGACAGTGATGAAGTCAGGCGCCTCATAGTTGAGGGGACAGATGTCAATAAATACTCTCCCAATGGAGAATGGACGCCCCTGTATCGGGCTGCAAGAACTGGTAACCTGAAAATTGCCGGAATACTTTTAGGCCATGGAGCTCGTGTCAACGAGAAAGCCGGAAACGGATGGTCTCCTCTTCATATCGCCGTTTTCCAGAATCATAAGCCGATGGTGGAGTATCTTATCTCCAATGGAGCCAACGTCAATGCAAAGACTGACGACAGGAAAGAGACTCCTCTGCAGATCGCAAAAAAATTTAACAGAGATGAGATGGTATCTCTGCTGAAGCGTCTTGGAGCTGAATAATAAGTATCTCCTCATAGTGATGAATAGCGCCTGCCTCCTGTTCTGAGAGCAGGATGAGGCAGGCTCGCCGGAGATTCTGAATCAGGCAGGCCCATTGAAAGGTGTTTTATCACTTTCGTCGTAATCTCTCTCATATTAAAAAAGGAGGAATCTGCCGGTGTCTTTCAGATATCATGTTATCGTTCTGATCTTCTGCTGCCTGATTGTTCAGGCAGCCTTCGGACAGGGCGTCACATCATATGATTCAGATGGTATAAAGTTTAACCATCCTCCTGATGCGATACCTGAAGCTCAAGGCTCTCAAGGCTCATTCAGTGCGGTAAGCTGCATCTCTGCTGACGGATCCTACCTGTCTGTCTGTGTTTTCAGGGATAAAACGACTGTCGATGAAGCAATCAGAATATACAGAGATAGACTGAAAAATGACTGTGTCTCTATGAGCGCCGGCAACGTGAAGTTTTTAGATATAGAGGAGCCGATTCTGGCAACCCCGGCTAAAGGCTTCCAGTTAACCTTCAAGTTGAAGAAGGTTAATCTGGAGAACAGGACTCTCTGTACGCTGCACCAGGATAAGGTAATCTGCATAGTGCGACAGTGTGTGGTCGATAAGAAATCCACAGCAGATGCTTTTTTTCAGCAGATCCTGTCCACTCTTAAGATTCAGTGAACACGACACAGCATCAGGCAGGGATGATGGCCTGGAGTATGATTTGATGCTCATCTTCCAGAATGCCAGATTGATCTTTCAGGCTTTTTGTGGTAAAATGATGCGGCAGGATACCGGACATCACTGCTGAAGCAGCGAGGAAATAATCATGGAAATACAGCGTGTATACAATGGATTATTACCTGATTCCGGCAAGAGGCAGGCAGTTGAGGACGATTCGCCGCCTGTGCAGCAGGACTCGGTAACGATCAGCGGCAGAGCAGAGATTGCCGCTGTGAGCCGCGAGTCCATTGTCGATCAGATCTTCAATGCCAGAAAGACATTATGGACGAACAGCTGGAATAAAGACACCACAACGAAGGGTATCATCATGGCTCCTGATGGTGATATTATTACAGCAACATACTGCAACCTTAAGAAGGTAAGTGGCAAAGACGGAAAGACTGTCTGGGAGAAAGATGTCTACGAGAAGAATCACAATCTCAGCACTTCACCGGCCGTCATAGCAAAGGATGGCTCGCTTCTCATCGGCACGACCGACGGTGTTCTTCAATCACTGAACCCTTCAACCGGTAAAGAGATCTGGAGATACAAAACCGGTGCCTATTCAACAGAGCCTGTGCAGGCTGATGATGGCACCATATACGTTCAGAAGGGAAAAGATATTGCAGCCGTCAACGCTGATGGAACAGAGAAGTTCCACGCTTCCATCGGCCGTAACAGGGCAAAGATAGGCTTTGTTGACAGCAAAGGCGGTGCCTATGTTATCTGTGATTCAGACCTCTTTGCGATAGGCTCTGAAGGTAAAAAGAGATGGCAGGCACGAGGAAGGGACGCATCTGGCTTCCCTGACTATCCTGACCGTGTCTTCATTACTGCGAATGAGGATATACCGGATCCTGTCCAGAAAAACATTACAACCTCTCTTAGTGTAATAAGCGCCAGAGACTCTGAGACAGGCGATAAGCTGTGGGAAAATGAATATGACTATGCCAGGATTGACGGGTATTACAAGGGTCTTGTCATAGTCTATGAGCACGACAAAGTGTCTGCTGTCGATGCTGGCACAGGGGAATCCAGATGGGAGTATCCTGGCAGGCAGCAAAAGCATATAAAGACAGTAACGAGTGACGGAACCCTTATTCTTCACGATTGCAGGCATTATGAAGCGCTGGATGTCACCACTGGCAAGCCGAAATGGATTCTGGATATCAAGGGATACAACGGTTCGGCTCCGGCCATCGAGACCAGGGATGGAAATGTCATAATAGCCGACAGTAAAACAGTCTACTGTGTTGACCGTGAAAAGGGAGATGTGAAGTTCAAGTTCAAAATGGATAAGGGCATAGGAAGATTTGCTCTCAGCAGGGATGAAACTGTAGTGTATGCCGAGGAGCCCGGCACCGGAGCCATCAATGCCATAGATTTCCGGAATGCCGCCGAAATGGCAAAGGACTTCCTGAAGTCTCCTGCTGCGACTGAGACACCTGATCAGAGCCACATCGGCGAAGTCAGCGTCGGGACTGAGTATATCATTATTGATGGAATAGCGCTGCCTGTGAAAAAACAGCAGCAATCCTGAGGTCGGCTTTTAAACCTGCCCCGGCCGGTCATTGCCGGACACTCTTCCACACTGTGAGAGCACAATTTCGGAGCGAAGCAGAACTATTCTCTCTGATTACGAAATTTTGAAAGTTCTTAGGGAAGTAACCGGTTTATCTCTGCCGGAATGGCACCTTCCCAAGCTCATGCTGGATCAGGATCAGATCCCTGGTAAGGAGCGATGCAGCCTCCCTGTCAAGCAGCACGATCAGCTCACCGTCTTCCGGCGCGACAAGAGAAGCCGGGAGTGTGATGTCGCGGTCCTGCAGTATCGCTTTGATAATGGGAGCTTTTCTCTTGCCTGTCACAGCAAAGACAACTGTAGATGCGTTATTTATGACCGGCATTGTCATAGTCACTCTGGCGTGAGGTGCCTTGTCACTTTCAGAAGCTGCGACAAGCTTATTTTCATCGACAAGATGCTTCATTTCAGGGAACAGTGATGCAGTATGTCCATCCTCACCTATGCCCAGAAGCACCAGATCGAAGCGGGGGTGCATATTCTTCTTCAGTGAGAAGAAAGAGACCAGCTCTTTTTCGTAGAGTACTGCTGCTTTCGATGCTGATCCAGCATCTGTCGAAACAATATGCACATTCCTTTCCGGTATCTTTATACGGCTGAGAAGTGCTGTATTTATCAGGCTGAAGTTGCTGTCCTCATGATCGTGTGACACCATCCGCTCATCTACAGTAAAAATATGGGTATGCTCCCACAGGGAGGGCTGAACTGTCTCGGCAATACGACGATATAAGGGACCTGGTGTAGTCCCGCCTGACAGGGCAGCGGTAAAGAGCCGCTCAGATCTTGCTGTCTTTGCTGCAAGACTCTGCCACAGCTCTGCCACTGATTGTGAGATATGGTCAATCTTTGAGTGAACAACTATCCTTGTCTTCTTCTCTCTGTCTTCTACCATCTGTACCACCTCCGGCCATCGTTTTCGATCAGGTTCTTAACATCTTTTTCAGGCCCCCAGCTTCCAGGTGGATATACGGTGATTCCCTCCTGTGCTGACTTCTTCTCCAATTCTGCTATGATTGGATCCACGGCAGTCCATGCTGCGTCAACCTCATCCTGTCTGGCAAAGAGTGTCAAGTCTTCCCGTATCAGGTCTATGAGAACGCGTTCGTATGGAGGATGTCTTCTTGTTTTGAATGCCTTCTCATAGTTGAACTCCATCTTGACCGGATATATCACGTCAGACTTGTCAGGATATTTAACGCCGAACTCTATGTATATATCCTCCTGCGGCTGCAGTGTGAGAGTCAGCACATTAGGCTCCAGAGCTTTACAGCTGGTGGAGAAAAGCTTCAGCGGCGGCTGTCTGAAGCATATGGAGATCTCAGTGACGCTTTCTGGAAGACGCTTTCCTGCTCTGACGTAGAAGGGAACGCCTGCCCAACGCCAGTTGTCGATGAAGAGCTTCCCTGCAAAGAAGGTAGGAACATTTGAATCCGGTGCAACGTATGCTTCTTCCCTGTATGCCGGAACAGGAGATCCCTCAGATATGCCTGAGCCATACTGACCCACTGTGATATTCTCTGTTATCGCCTGTCCGTCTGGAGGTCTGATAGATCTGAAGACTTTGAGTCGTTCATTTCTAATCAACTCCGCTTCAAAAGAGACAGGAGGCTCCATCGCAACCAGGGCGATGAGCTGCAGCATATGGTTCTGTATTATGTCCCTGACAATTCCGCTCCCTTCATAAAAGCGCCCTCTGTTTTCGATTCCTATCTCTTCTGCAGCGGTAATCTGCACATGATCAATGTAGAGTCTGTTCCAGAGCGGCTCGAAGATGCTGTTGGCAAACCGGAAGAACATTATATTCTGTACCGTATCCTTTGCAAGATAGTGGTCTATCCTGTAGATCTGCCGTTCTTCAAAGGCGGTGTAAAGAAGTCTGTTGAGCGCTTCGGCCGAGCTCCTGTCTTTGCCGAAAGGCTTCTCAATGACGACTGTTCCGGATGGATTTCTTCCTCTGCAGAGGTTATGGATGCGCATCTTTTCTATGATAACAGGTGTGATTTCAGGCTGCACGGCCATATAATAAAAGAGCTTCATCTCTCTGCTTTCGCCGACTGTTTGGCAGAGATACTTACAGAGTTTTCCATAGCTGTCCTCATCAGTAAGATCAAGGCAAAGGTATGAAAGATGGAGGGAAAACCGAGTCAGGCATTCTTCATCGGCAGGTATCCTGCAGAAACTCTTGATTGATTCTATTGCAAAGCTCCGATATTCTTCTTCGGTAAGCAGCCTGGTTCCGATTGCCACGATGGTCGAGTCATCAGGGAACTGTGTGTCCAGATATAAGCGATATAATGCAGGAAGCAGCTTTTTTCTGCTCAGATCTCCTGTTCCGCCAAAGATTACAAGTATAAAAGACGGAATACTGACTGGATCCTGTGGAACTGTACAGGATCTGATATGATGAAGCTCTGATTGCAGCAGATCTCTGTCATTATTCATATTTTCACCTTTGGAATATTATGATTTTACTGCCTGACAGCTTCAATCTCTGTATAGACAGGAACAACCTTATGTTGCCGGTTCTTTCGGCTGTCCTTTTTCAATATCTGCAATCTCCTCTATACGCCTGGCGTGGCGCCCCCCCTCAAAATGAGACGAGAGCCAGGTGGTGAGGATGTTTCTGACATTGTCTCTGTCAAAAGGCCTTCCTGCCACAACAAGCACATTGGCATCGTTGTGCTCCCTGCTGACTCTTGCTGTAAACTCGTCTTTCACGAGAGCTGCCCTTATCCCTTTCACCTTGTTAGCGGCAATTGACGCGCCTATTCCGGTGCCGCAGGACAGCACGCCAAGAGCGCTTTCCCCTGCGGCAACTTTCAGGGCCACCTTTTCTGCAAATACAGGGTAGTCTACACTGTCAGTGCCATAAGTGCCGACATCGTCCACTGCATATCCCATCTCATCAAGAAGAGATTTAATATACTCCTTCACTTCAAAGCCTGCATGATCTGATCCTATGCATATCTTTCCCTTACTCACTCATTCCACCTGCCTCTCATACATGGAGCTTCCTTGCCTTTGTCTCAATGCTGGCAAGAAGCGACTCAAAGGATTTTTTAAATGATGCCACTCCGTCTGTCAACAGTTTCTGACAGACCTTGTCGATGTCGATGCCCTTTTCGGCAAACCGGAGAAGAGTGTTCTCAGACTCTTCACAATTTTTCTCGATGTCGGATATGCGGCCGTGATCCATGAAGGCCGTGAGAGTGGCCTCTGGCAAAGTGTTGACAGTGTTTCTTACCAGAAGTTCTTCAACATATTTGATATCTGAATAAGCTGCATTCTTTGTACCTGTCGAAGCCCAGAGCGGACGCTGGTGATGTGCGCCTTCAGCTTTAAGCTCCAGGAATTGCGGTGAGGAAAAAAGCTCTCTGTGGATCCTGTATATGGCCAGTGAGTTGGCAACTGCGGCTTTCCCCTTCATTGACTCGATCTGATCTTTCATGTCCTGAGACTCTTCAGCGTATATCTTTTCTGCGAGCATGGTGTCGGCCAGAGTATCGACCCTGCTGACAAAGACACTTGCAACAGATCGCACTTTTCCGGCGTCACCTCCGCTTTTGATGAACTTCCTGATGCCTTTCATATATGCTTCAACGGTATTCCTGTACTGCGCTCTTGAGAAGATAAGCGTTACATTGACATTCATTCCCAGTGAGGTAAGAGCTTCAACCGCCTCAAATCCTTCATCTGTTGAAGGTACTTTCAGCATCAGATTGGGACGCTGAACCTTACCGTGGAGGCGCTTTCCTTCATCAATGGTTTCCTTTGTCTTATCGGCAAGCATTGGATTGATTTCGAGGCTCACATAGCCGTCAAGCCCTTTTGTTCTCTCATAAACAGGATGGAAGAGATCGGCAGCCTTCTGTATGTCTTTAACTGTAAGCTCATCATATATTTCAAAGGTCGATTTTCCAGCTTTGGCGAGGCTCAGTATCTCTTCATCATAATCATCGCTCTTTGTTATGGCATTTTCGAAGATGGTGGGGTTTGAAGTCATGCCAAGTAGTCCCTGGTCGATCAGCTCTTTCAGCCTACCTGTGGCGAAGAGCTTTCTGTTTATGTTGTCCAGCCAGACACTCTGGCTGAAATGGGCAAGTTCCTCGAGCTTCGTCATATTCTTCCTCCCTTGTGATGTTTATGGGCGTGGTCCTGTCACCGCTATCACATGGAATTGGCGAGACACCTTGTTAAACCCTCCAGACTTGTGAACAGTAAATGCCGGGATTACAGAGCAAAGGCCGCTTCAGCAATGTAACAGCAGGTGATTTCATCAGATGGAAGGCTGTCTGTCATACTTACATACAAAGTTTTCTGCTGCTGTGGTATTTATGGACAGTTCTGGTTGTGCTTCAGGTTATGAGGTCTGCAGGTTATTAGGACCACAGCAGATGCTGCAGGACCCAGAAGTCCGAACATCCACTGCGGATCGGGGTAGATGTACAGCATTACCCGCATTCCGCTCCCCCATATGAATAATATGAAACAGGTCATTATAAGGATCATCCACTGGTTGAGCCTGTTATCTTCTGCAAAGACATTATACATCTCAGACAGAATCCTTTTAAACAGAATGTAAAGCCCTGCGGTGATGGCCATGGACCCTGCAGTGAAGAGCACCCATGGAGATAGACCAAGTCCGCGGTTGAAAATTCCAACATCGCCGTGGCTGGCAAAAGCACGCATGTTGATATATGCTATAAGCTCCATGTAATTTGCTATTAGAAACCAGTAAAGAATGTGAAAGAGCCATTTTCTATTCCTGATCCTCTCCATCTGCAGCAGGAGAAGAACTGATATTACAACACCTGTATGGACAATGAGCGGACTCACCCCGATTATCGCAGCGGCAGTTGAATGGCCGGTTGAAAAAAGCTCTTTATAACCCACCCCTTCGTCCCAGCCTGTCAGTGTCAACGGATTGCCCCAGATGATGTCAAATGGACTCTGCTTATGCCCCAGAAGCCAGGCGACTGTGCTGTGGGTGAACTCGTGCATTACGACAACAACGGCCTGCATTATGATAAACGTGACCAGCACGATTATCATATATTTCAAAGCTTCCCTGCATTGTGCTGCTGAAAAATTCAGGATTGGCAGATACCTCTCTATTATTGGCTCTATATAATATTACTCCTTGCGGCAATCACCATCCTCCTGTTATTGTGTCGTGGGGCACAGACTGTTCACGCTCGATGTCGTACAATTAAGTCATCAGAGATAGAAAGGAGGCTCACACCGTGAAGGTTCATCTCAGGTTCAGAGGAAGGAGTGAATCTCTCGATGGCGATAAATTCGGCATCACAGGTAGAACCAGTGACCAGACCATAAGAAGCCTGCTGTCAGAGATATACAGTCTCCCTTCCGAATCACTGAAAGATATGGTTGTTGACAGGAATCCTGATGGAGTGGTGGTAAGGCCGCCTGCAGTGTTTGGATAGTTTCAATCGCCAAGGGCAGCATGAAGGCTCACAATCTCACCTTTCAATGAGAACTGTGAAGCCTTCTTTTTGTTATCGGCTTCATTACAGGGACAGGAGGAGATCTGTGCTCCATAGTACATAACCGGCGTGCTCTGCAATACGGAAAGAGCTGACCTTCTGAGGTATAATTTAATCAGGGAAAGTTTACACAAGGAGGAGCTGCCATGGATTTACTGGATCGCTTTATCAATGGCTTAATCAACGGGAGCTCGGCCGCGCCGGCATATTCATCGAACAATGGCGCTCAGATGAGTTCGTCACTGTGGGAACAGCGTTCGCCCGAAAGTGCTGTTTCACCTTCGTATACGAGCCCTCCTCCAACGCGTAAAAAGGTTAAGAATCGGGGGAAGAAGAGAAGGGGAATGGGCATGGATAGAGGGAAGACTGTAAATCCCGCAGGTATCCTGAACATACTTGAGCAGGCCAGGATGAATGCAGGGGGAGAAAAGGAAGCCAGCATCCGCTCCAGGCTTCTCAATTCTTTTCTGAGGGCTACTCACGGTGATCTGGCAACTTTTGGAGTGATTCATCGGGAGGCTCTGGCCAGAGACCCTGTGTTTTATGCCCATATTGCCCGCTGGTACTTTGAAAAGGGCATTATAAGAGACCATCATGAGCTTTTCGTGGCCCATCTCCTCACCAGTCCCTTCAGAGAGCACAGAGACCACGCCAGAGTGCTGATGCAGTATCTTCGTCCTTACCAGGTCGGCAGGGTGGTCAGATACAGCAAGGAAGTACTCAACTACTCGACGAGAGCGCTGAAGGCTGCAGTGACGTTCTACCTCAGAAGACGTGAGGACAGCCCCCTCTGGTTTGACGAGCACGTTATCAGAAGGCGCGATGCTATGAAATATCTCTATGCCACACTTCACATAAAACCCTCTGAAAGAGCTTCGAAGATTCTCTTTGAAGATGATCCACCGCAGGACAGCAGGGTTTATATAGCAAAACAGCTTGAAAAGCTTTCAGGAAGGCCTGATGAACAGGCGCGGCTGATTCTGAAGCATAAAATACATTATACTGCCGCAATTGGAGCCATCAGGAACTTCACGCCTTCGATTCTGTTTTCCCTGGCTTCGGTGATGACGCCTCAGCAGGTAATCAACAACCTGAAGTTTTTTGAGCGGCGTGGCGCCCTCAACAACATAGATGTCAGGACGGTTGTGGAGCAGAAGCTCAAACACGGTCAGAAAGAATCACGTGTGCAGGATTTCAAGTCACTTGTGGCGCTTTCAAAGCTGAATGCTGATTCGAATCTGGCCGCGGAGTTGATGGAGCTTACAAACAAACGTCTCAAAGACAAAGGGGAGATCAAAGTCCCGACTGCTATTTTTGTAGACAAGTCGGGAAGTATGGAACAGTGCATAGAGATAGGAAAGCTTCTGGCCAGCATGTGCTCTGCAATTGCAACTTCTGATCTTCATGTTTTTGCCTTTGATACAAACAGCTTTGAGGTTAAGCCCAGAGGAAATGAATTCTCCTGCTGGGAGCGTGCCTTTGCACCCATTACTGCAAATAACGCCACAAGTATCGGTGCTCCTTTCAGCCGCCTGATGAACAGAGAAGTGGACCAGATTGTCATTATCTCCGATGGTGAAGAGAATTCATCGCCGAAGTTCAGAGATATGCTCAAGAAATATGAGAAATTGCACAATAAGACATTGAAAGTCTTTTTTGTGAAAGTGGCAACCACCACTTTGACACCGCTTGAAAAGGACATGATGGAAGAGGACATGACGGTGATCGATTTTAACGGTGATTATTACAATCTTCCTAATGTGATACCGATGCTGTGTGCCGGTAGCAGTTTTGAGATGGTTGATGAGGTTCTGAATTGCGAGCTCTATACGGAAGAATCGATGAATCATCTCCCTGTGCAGTTTGACGAAGAGACGTTCGAGGTGTTGTGAGGTATTTTTCAACAACTGAAGGAATGAATTAAGCGGAAGGCGATTCTTTAGAGAGATCAGCTGTGTTGAACGGGAGTCGTTTTGGAGGTATTATTTCAATGGATGTTCTTGAGAGGATGCTGATGAATGAGAGAGAGGCGCTGGGCTCTGAGGTCATTGCCCCTGTCATAAGGAAGAAAAAAGTATTGATAAGGCTCCAGGAACAGGTTTATGAGTGTCATCTTGACAGGGAGTTTTCAGGGTGGGGCATATTTGAAATGCACGACAGAGGGATGGCGCGGTTTGTCAGGGAAGCTGAGATATGGGAGAAGGATCGCTTTGCAGGGGCTTTCCACGCATACTCCCTGATTCTTTTCTTCAGAGACTCGACAGGCATATGGTGGGCCCGTGATATCAGCCGGAAGAGATTTGTGAAAGTCTATCTGGTCGAGGGAGAGCAGCAGTTCGATACTGTTCGCGCCTCTTTTGACGGAACACAGCTCTGGTATATCTCACCAGGAAATGTCTCTGATATTCAGAAGGCGCAGAAGCTCAGGGAGGCACTTGCAGATGGCATTCCGGCCGATAAGCTGCACTTCATTGTTTCCAGCCTTTCCAGGTTGGATCTGGAACTTTATTCTCTGGCTATCAAGGTCCAGAAAAGCATCACTGAGCTGGACTCCGATGCCGCAATAAAAAGAATTGAGCGGGCACTCCATCTTGGCTGCGCAGAGATGCTGGGAGCCACTGAACAGGGTGACGGCTATCTGGTGAAGTGGAAGCGTGGGACTGAGACTCACAGCTCTTATGTGGACCGGGATCTGAGCGTTATCTCTGCTGGCTTCTGTCTGTCTGGCGGCGACAATCTTCAGGATCTCACAACTCTTGCCTCGCTTGTAAAACAGAGAGGGAAAGGCGGCAGATGAAGTGGCAACTCTGATGAAAATTACAATCTGCGGTGCCGGAACGCTGGGTGGGAATATTGCTGAGAGCCTTGCAAGAATGGGCTTCAAATCCATGACTGTCATAGATCGGGACAGGGTTGAAGAGCGCAACCTGTCCAATCAGCCATATGGAAAGAACGATATCGGGCAGGCCAAAGTGAAGGCTCTGTCGGTAAATCTCTACAGAGCTGTTGGAGCTGAGGTGATCGGACTATTCAAGGAACTGACGGCAGGCAATGGAGAAAAGCTCCTGGAAGGTTCGGAGCTTGTAATCGATGCCTTTGATAACAGTGAGTCCAGAAGGGCAGTCAAGGAGATCTGCGGGAGGCTGCGGATCCCCTGTCTCCATATGGGTCTCAGTAACGACGGCTATGGAGAGGTAATCTGGAATGAGCATTATACGGTGCCGGCGCCTCAGCAGGGAGACCCCTGCGAGGAGCCTCTCTCAAGAAATCTTTCCCTTATTCTGGTCGCCATCGCATCTGAAGTGATTCTCACGTGGCGCAGGGAAGGGAAGAGGAGAGACTACTGCATCACGCTGAAAGATCTCACCATCAGCAGCCTGCTGGTTGAAAAAGGCGGCGATTCGTGCTGAGTCCATCTCTGTTTCCTCCTGTGTGCTGTTCTTGAATTTATTGAAACTCTTATCGCTTACAACCTGCACGCATCGGCACACAGAATAGAATGGAAGGATTTGAGCCTTTTTTGATTGGATTATGTATAATTGGAATAGAGAGTTTTTCGCCTGAATCAGCCATTATATGCTGAATTATACTCGCGAGCATGAGTAATTGCGACATTGTGCACTCACGCACAAAATCTACACCATTCTGTATGGTGTTAATTTTGACCACTATGGTGGTTTCTGCACGGTGTGAGTTATACTCTTGAGTAATAATTATATTCAGATGAAATCTACGATCCCGGTTTATTGATATTAAAGTTTTCAATGCGCATTACTATATCGAGACTGGTTGTGACGTGTGAAGTATTCCGGATGTTTCAAAAGGGTTTGGCTTTTATTAATCTGCCTTGTTGTACTGTGCGCCTGTGCTCAATCGAAATCAGGCACAGGTGATAGAACGGCAACAGCACACATACCTGTCAGATCCGGGACTGTGACGATAGTGCACTCTGTACCCTCATATTGCAGAGGAAGTGATATCAAAAGTTACCAGGATGCCTTCCAAAGAACCACCAGAACGTCAGTTAAGGGTTCTGTTTCTCTCGAGGTCGGGAGAGAGCCCATTTACATCATTGATGGTGATATTTCCAGAAAAGGCTCTGTAAAGGCCGAAAGTTCACCCTTCGGATTCCATCCGGCCAATACCCAATGTGACAGGGATCCATTCGGCAGAGCGGTGGATATCGGGGTTAGATGGCATAGAGGACTTTATGCATATTGGATTGTTATTCAGAGAAACCGTGAAGATATTGAAAAAGGTCGGTTCAACTGGGCTGAGAATGATCGTGAGTGGGGTGCTGTTCCCAGATCCATGGCAATTCTTGCGAATATCGGTCTTCCTGAGCGCCTCAGGACCATATCCGGAAGGAAGAAGGATTCGGGGCCTGAGAGACCAGACCGTGCCTCGATCCTATGGCAGCTGAATCAGTCTGAGAGCTCCTTTACAAGATTTGTCAAGGCAGTTGTGGAACGATACGATGGCGACGGGAAGGATGACATGCCAGGGCTCAAGGTTCCGATACTGTACTGGCAGTTCGAGAACGAGCCTGATCTCGGCGGTAACAAAGACTGGGAGGGTTTTGCCCATCTTCAGGAGATCGCTTTCAATGCCATCAAGGAAGCAAGCCCTGAGGCCAGGGTTGTGATGGGAGGGCAGTCCGGCTATAGTGATGAGATATTTGACAGTTATTATACTCCTATCCTCAAAAGGCTCGGCGGGCGTTTTGTCGATGTGTTTGATTTTCATTACTACGGCGATGCCTGTCTTGACTGGCAGGGTATCAGGAAGGCATATGAGCATATCAGGAATACTCTTGACACACTGGGCTATAAAAAGACCGATATATGGGTAACAGAGATGGGCTCATACAGTGGCACACCTGGTGATGAGAAACCCAGAGCCGGCATGAATCATCCCTGTCAGATGCCTGTATTCAAAGACAGACCTCAGACCGAGCGCGAACAGGCGAGAGATGTCGTAAAGAGGCATGTCTATCCACTTGCGTGCGGTGTCAAAAAAGTGTTCTGGGCATTCGGGCTTATGGAAGGGTTCAAACATGACGATGGCTACTTCGATCATACTGGCTTCATCTATGACGGGGAATTCGATAATGACCCCCCTCGGGGAACGAGAAAGCTCTCTTACCATACGTACAAACTGATGACAGAGATACTTGATGGTGCGGATTGGAATCGGGCTGAAATCCTCGACGTGGCGAGCGATATATACGCAATACGTGTCCCGCAGGGAAAGGGCACGGTCACCATCCTGTGGTATGATCCGCCCTATAGAGCATCAGAGCTCCTGTCACCTCAGAAAGTCTCCGAAATCAGAGTCATGCTGAAAGCCCTGGAGCGTCAGAAGACCAGCCGGGACAATGCGGCAGCAAGATATGAGGCGCTTTTCAGGATTATCCGGACAGCAATAGCGGAAGGCGGACCATCAGCTGTAAACTCCTGGGCACCCAGAGAAAAGATGATGAATGTAGCGAAGAAAATAAGTGAGAAGAAGGCCGATGGGCCAGAGGAGCTGGAAAAACTGATAAGAAAAGCCTTCGAAGCCTTTCAGCAATGAAAATGCCTGGTCGTATAACAGTCAGCCAGTTTCCTCAGCGGCCTTTGAATCTATAAAAGCTGTCAATCTCTTTTATAATTGAAACAGCATCATTCTGGTATCTGCAGACAATGAACCTGATATTCTTACCATTCTTGAGAACCACCCTTACTTCATATTGCCTGTGCGTTATTCCTTCGTGGTGTGATGTGGTGTCTTTGCGACAGATTCCGGATAATCTGGAAGATGTGATTCTTTTATTGGCAAGCAAAGGAAGAGGATGGTGAGTCACCGTGAGCTCATTTTTCCCTGCCCTGATTGTTGACGTGTTCAGCAAATCAGCCAGACTGCTGTATATAAGGCATACGCACAATACTGACAATGCTGCAAAAACCAGATCATCTCCAACGATGTTGGAAAGACTGCCTTGGGCCTTCTGTCGATATAAATGCCATACAATAAAAAATAATGCGATAAAAGAGCTTGATAATGTTATTATATGCACCAATCTACTGCCGGAGCCCCATTTCTTGTTGATAACAAGCTCATTATCCCTTTCAATACTTATTATATCTGATAATCTTTCCATGTTGCCTCCATATTCGGTCCACTGTGGTAAGTATATCAGACATGTGTCTTATAAATCAATCTCAAGACACACCACGGTCACGATTTCAGTGGTCACTTTTGTATGAACGAGGAGTGTTCTCTCTATGGCAGGAAGGGGGAGGACAATATCAGACTAAAAGGTCATTTCCCCCCTCCGGGGGCAGGCAATGTTTCTATAGAAGTTCCAAGAAATGTTACGGCAGCACAGTTAAACTGCCACGCACTCCGGCGATGTCAGCCGGCTTGACCAACGCCCCGTGGATCATCTCGGCCTGCTCACCTACAAGGTGAGTCTATTCAATCCCAAAACAGAAAAGGGCTCGAAGGCTGCATGACGAAAAGGGACACTACCTAACAATGGATTGTTGAGCGAACATTCAGGCCGAGTTTGAGAAAGAGTCAGTCCTCCCTGCATTACGGGTAGATCTGCTTTACTGAATGGCCTTTCTCAGTTACGGAAAAGATCTTTACCGGCTCATGAGTAATTATCAGCTCTTTGTCAGTTCTCCAGGTGATATCAATATTTTCAGCCCTGTGAAAGAAGATTTCAACTCCCTGATAGTCCTGCACCTTCTGGCTCCTTCCTGTGGCAATATCCTTGACCCAGAGTGAAGAATCACCTGTGTATCTGTCGTGAAAAGGTGGAAGCGTCCTGCCATTTTTAAAGTAAGCGAGCTGCGTCAATTCAGGCGACAGTGCGGCGTAGCCGATATCTTCCCCTTCCATCAGGTTTGTATGAGAGCCATCGGCCAGATTGAGCAGAATAAGGCGCATTGTCTTCGTCTCTTTGTTGAAGAGATGCAGAAGATGCCTGTCAGCCTGTCTCGGATGGGCTCTCCCATCAACTCCGGCATAGTCACCATAATCTACTGAGCGGAAAAACCTGGATCTTACAGGATAGAGCAGCTCCCCCTTGCCGGCCGTAAAGAGAGCTTTTCCAAGCCTGGCCTCTGCGTCGTACTGGATTACCTGAGCTCTGGCGCCAGTAGTGGATTCATCATAACGGCATGAGTATGTGAAAATATCTTTCCCATTGAGCCAGCTCATATTGCGGATATAGCCCGGAATTGATGTGATGAGCTTTTCGTGTCCGTCTTTTCTGAGATCAATGAGATAAAGGTCATCTCTTATGTGCTCCCTGTCATTTCGGAGGGAGCGCCTCAGAAGCTGCAGATTCCCTGACGGGGAGATGAGATATGGAGATGTTACAATATGAGAGACCACTTCCATCAGATGAGGAGCTTCAGCGGAATTCCTGCATTGTATTTTCCTGTTTGCTATTGTGGATGGTGGTGTTTTTTTGTTCAGATCATAGAGGGTCTCGATTGCTCCTTCATCGATATTGAATCTGTACAGCGCTCCGGATTCGTGGTTGCCTTCTGTCCTGCCTGTGCTGTATGGGCAAGCCTGAATGTACAACGCTCCTCCAAGCTCCCTCATAGACACGCCTCTGTCAGCGTTTATCCAGCATGGGAGGGGAAGTGTCTTCTCAACATCGCCTGATGGTGAGAGAATCACCAGTGTATGCGAGCCCTCTCTGCTCACGTCCTTATCAGGAATGAAGAGGAGGGTTCTGTCACCGGAACAGACTGATGTGATGATATGACAGTCTCGGATGTTAATTGCCGTGGAATAGAGCCTCCTTCTATTATCTCCTGTGATGTCAGTTCTCCAGAACTCGACTGTTGCTTCAGGAGATATGCAGTGGCCCAGTATTTGACTGTTTCTTACAACAGTATAGTCAATATCGCCGGCCTGAGTGAAACTGAAATTTGCAATTGTACTGCTCTGTAATGAGGCTATTCTATGTCCGGGCTCTTTCATAAGCCACAGCGATGTGGCAGGCAGGATGCGGCTTCCTGAGTTCACGCTGGATCTGTCATTATGGTATATCTGATATGCCATATCACCCTCTGAATTCACCGCGATATCACATGGACAGGGCGTCCCTGCAGGGGTCTTATGATCCAGGAAGGCAAGTGCCATCTGTATTGATGCGACAATCAGGAGCCCCAGAACACTTACTGTTGCAGAAATCATGGTTTTTTTGTGATTGTCAAAGTAATCAGCTTTGACAAATATGAGCAGTGAGGCGATTATGAAGAATAGCACCCAGCCGATCAATGCGATGACCAGGGATCGGTAAGACTGAAACCAGTCCAGCAGATAGGAGCTGAGCGCAAGTGTGAAAAGGACGATTATGAGGAAGAGGAGGGAAAGGCCGCTTGATGCAGTCTCCTTTGTGCTGATTGACGAAGTGAAGAGGGATATGGAAAGCACCAGCAGAGGCAGAACGATCAGAATCAATGTAAAGCCATCCCGGGATGACCTGAGTATCTTGTCCAGTTCGAGAAAGCCTGAGTTGACCAGCAGAAAGACTCCTATGATGAGGCCCGTTGAGATGAAGCAGGCAGTTAATTTGACGCACCATATGCGAATTCTGGAAACAGGGAGTGAGAAGAGGAATGACAGGTTTTTCCTTTCCACTTCTCCTGCAAAGGTGGTGCCTGTGATGAACATGGTATAAAAGATCGCCAGTGCCAGATACTCAAGAAGACACACAACAGTACTCAGGTTGCGGACGGCAATATCTGATGGATGTGAGGATGAGTGGATAAACACGACGAGCGCCGGGCAGAAGCCGAGAATTACCCCGATGATCAGGACAGGCAGTCGCTCCCTGAGTTCCTTGACAAGCAGAGCTTTCATCGCTCCTCCTTATAGGGATAGAGTTTTGAGAGCTGCGGACACGATTCTTTCCATTTCACTTCAGAGAGCTCCCACGGCCATATACGGAAGATGAATCTGTCATTGGAGACCCACGAGAGGGCGAACTTCGGAAGACGGCTCTTTTCTATAAATGCTCCTGGGATTACTTCGGCCTTCCTGTCCTCTAAAGTGACAATCACTATTGAAAGAGGTGATGACTTTTCCTTTGTGAAATCTGCAATCAGAGCTATCCGCTTCCCGTCTGGTGAAGGATAGACTCCTTTTATTGACGGAGCGCTGTAAAGGCTCTCTCTCTTTCCTGAGGTGAGATTGACAGTATAAAGAGATGCCTGTGAATCCGGGACATCTGCAAGAACTGATATCTCTTTTCCATCGTGCAGCCACCTGAGTTTGCTGAGTGAGCCATTGGGAGTTTCAAAGAGGGCTTTCCACGGCTCGGATTGATTCGATGGATCCTTCAGATAGAGGCAGTAATTGCCTGTGTTATCCTTAATAATTGCTGCCCAGCGATTTCCGTCCGGTGATATGGCAATGTCGACAGGTCTTGTATGAGGCTGCAGAACATGCTCGTGTATGACTTTGAGCTTCCCTCTGTCGAGGTCAATCTCATCAAGTGCAATGACAGACTCTCCTTCTCTGTCTTTCCGTTGAAACGGCAGCAGGATGGAGAGTGTATTCTTCTCCTTTGTCATCACATGCTCAATATCTATTTTCCCGCTTTTCTGTTCAAATATCTCTGTGCTTTCAGACAGAGAAGTGCCGGGGCTCAGAATCTGGGGGAGCCGCAGCGTCTTGATGATACCTCCCTCTCCTCCGAAGAACGAGATGTCTATCCGAAGCTCATCTTTGCCATTCTGGTCGCGCTCCCTGATAGGAAGAATGAAGAAAAAGCTCTCTCTGTTGCAGATCTTTGACATCCCTTTCGCAAAGAAGCTCCCCATGGCTTTCCAGTCGATCTGAGAGGTCCCTATAAGCCTCCGCTTGAGTGTTTTAGTATAAAGAATCCAATGCTGCATGGTGATCTGACCCCGCAGCAGGGAGTCACTGGTTTTTATGCGCTCATACTGTATAGTATCGCTTCCTGTAAAGATTGGGGCCATGATTCTGCGCTCCCTCAGCTTCCTCACCTTGTGTTTTGAAGGGTCAAGCAGCCACATTCTGAAGTTGCTGACTCCGCGGCACTCGACACTGGCCAGCATCTCCGGACCTTCCGGTGCAGCCAGCACATAATCGAAACCTGTCACATGTGCGTCTATCAGGTAATTCGAGCAGAGATAGACTGCTGCTACAGACACGAGAAGCAGCGCAAAACCTGCCCCAGTGCACCGCGCAAAAAGCGGGATTCTTTTAGCGGCATCGTAGAAGGGAGCCGTTATGAAAAGTGTATATGAAAGAGCCAGCGGTATGCTTATTATTACTGTCGAGAGGATTAGTATCTCCAGCGGGGAGACAGACCATTCGAGCGCTGTGATAAGAAAGAACAGGCCGATTGCCGAGATGAGTATCAGGAGAAGAGCAGTTACTCCGGATGTTACAACTCTGGATGTCAGTGTAGATGCCAGGATTGACAGGGAAAGAAGTAAGGAAGGCACTGTGATGATAAACAGCATTAAATACTGAAAACCTTCAGGATCTTTGGAAAGCATGGCGTGGAGCCTTATAATCGGCGTATTCACCAGCAGAAAGAAGCTCAGGATGCCGAAAAAGATCATGTACAGTGAGATGACTTTGGAATACCAGATCTTTTTTCTTGTTAAAGGCAGCGAAAGGAGAAAGGATAGGGTTTTACCTTCGAGCTCTCCCGCCACAGTCGACTCAGCCAGTATGACTGGCAGCAGGAATGTGAGCAGAAGCATCAGGATCATGACAAGAGGATGAGCAAGTTCGCGAATGTAAAAGTTCGGCACCGACCTGGTGCACAGCTCTGTCAGAAGAGGTGTGAGACTGATGGCAAGCCCCACAATGATCAGCGTTTTCCGTTCTTTCAACTCCCTTATGATGAGGGCATTCATAATGATCTGACCTTTCAGGAAATATCAGTTCCGTTGCTTTTTTCACGGGTGTATTCTACGAAAATATCTTCCAGATCGAGCGGTGTTACTTCAAAGGTCCTGTGTTTGATACCTTTCAGGGCGCTCTTGAATTCTTCGTTCCATTCCTTCGTAATGATGGTCAGATTATCCCTGTCTCTCTTGATGCGGAGTATTGATGAGGAATAAAGGTTCGGGATATCTCCCGGATCAGAGTTGTCAAGGCAGATATAGATTTTTTTCGTCTTCTCCTTCAGCTCTTCCATCGTCATCTCGAAGGAGAGACTTCCGCCCTTCAGCAGTCCTACCCGGTCGGCTACCCGTTCGAGCTCCGTGATTATATGGGATGAGAAGAAGATTGTACACGCGCCGTCTTCCACAAGGGTGACTATGTGTTCAGATATCTCCCGCCTTACAAGTGCATCGAGGCCTGATGTACAGTCGTCGAGAATCAGCAGCTTTGGATTGTGGGAAAGAGCCAGGAGTAGACCTACCTTTGCCTTTGTGCCTGTAGAAAGCTCATTAACCTTCTTTTTTCTCGGAATATCGAGCGATCTTACAAGCTCATCAGCCCTCTGTCTGTCCCAGTCTCTGTAAAATGCCGAGGTAAAAGCCATAAGCTCTTCGACAGTCATCCAGTCATATACGTGAGGAGTTTCTGGTACATAGCCTACCTTGTTTTTAATCTGCTCTTCATGTCTTTGGACATCCTGCCCGAAGACTCGAACAGTTCCAGCCTCAGGTGTCAGGAGGTTCAACATGAGTCTTATGGAAGTTGATTTACCTTCTCCATTTCTGCCAAGAAAGGCATAGATACTGCCTTCTGGTACTGAAAGGTTCATCTCTTTGAGAACTTCCTGCTTCCCGAAGCTTTTGTGGATTCCATTCATCATTATTATCTGGTCACTCATGCCTTTAATGCCTCACTGATTATTGAGATTATCTCCCATAGCGGCAGACTTTATTTCAGTTGCCACCGGCGTTCTGTTGCAATTCGTAGCCTGTTTCAATGAGCTTCTGAAGCTCTTCCCTTGGAACTTTGAGAGTCAGTGCCGTTTCAACTACCTGATCGACCAGGTTTTTCAATACTTCCAGCCTGTCTTTATTACTTGAAACTTCAGCCTGTGTGGATATGAAAGTGCCTTCACCTCTTTTGGTGTAAACAATCCCGTCAGTCTCCATTATGTTGAAGGCTTTTGCTATGGTGTTTGGGTTGATCCTGAGCTCTGTGGAAAGCTTTCTGACAGAAGGGAGCTGATCTTCCGCTTTCAGGGTTCCCACGGAGATATGATACTTTATCTGATCGATAAGCTGAAGATAGATGGGGAGGCCTGATGATGGATCAATTTTAAAGTTCATGTCTTTGGCTCTCTCCGGCGATAATACAATCATTCTGTTTCAACAGACTTTCAGGTATGGTTCAATACTGTCTAGCTTTTTCCTGTGCCGCTGCAGTAGTAGCACTTCCCAGTCCCTTCACAGATCGAGCAGTTGTCGTTTGAGCTGTTCTTTCCGGTGCCGTTGCAGACGTGGCACTTTTTGCTGCCGTCACATTTGATACATTTCCCGTCATCGGCGAAGACACATTCCTGATGCACGTGTGAGTTCAGGTGTTTCTCCAGAATCGGGCTTACTTTGTATGCAGACTGCATTCCCAGCGAGACCACGATATTGAGCAGAAGTATTGCTGCTGTGATTATGGCGATTTTTCCTGTTCTTCTCATATTATTCACCTCGTTGCCAGTATGTGTACTGGTGTAATAGTGTGTTACTACTATAGTGTATTATAACAGTAATACACTAATCTGTCAAGCCCATGATGAAATAAAAATTAAGCTCTTTATAAAGGCATAAATGATGTGTGATGAGAGAAAAACATTGAAAATAATGGGTAAAAAGGATTCGAGATAGATCAATCATAGCTCAGTCAAAATTTACTCCATAATTGGAATAATGCAAACTGGAACACTGTCTGCCCCCGGAGGGGGAATATCAGGTAGGAGATTGCAAATTCAATGATTAAGTGGTATAAAGGTGGTATGGAATGCAGGAACGTCAACATGAGATCTATAAAATCAAGAGTCTGGCAGGATGCAGTAACGTGTTATGTCATGTTTTGCCGCGTAGTTAAGACTTACCGTCATTAAAAAATTTTCAATCGCGTGGCTACAACGATATTATAGAGATTCCGAGACATCGGACTGATGCACGGCAGGTCTGTGAGGTAAGAAATGAAATGTCTGAAAGACTCTTCTTCAGTGAAAGATACATTCAGAGAGATAGTACACTCTTATGATTTTATTAATACAATTCTTAGCCTGGGTCTTCACAAGCGCTGGAGAGACGTGGCATTGAAGAGTGCAGGCATAAATGAGGGAATGAGAGTTCTGGATTTATGCACAGGTACCGGTGATATGGCCTTAAGGGCGTCTGGATTGGTAAAGACTAATGGTATGGTAACTGGCCTGGATTTTCTTGAATTGATGGTAGCGAAAGCTGAAGCAAAACGCTCCGGAAACCTTTATCCTCAGCTTTCATATCTCGTAGGGGATGCTTTGAATACACCATTTCGTGATCACAGCTTTGATGTTATTATAATAGCTTTTGGAATAAGAAACATGGAATTCGTGGAAAAAACATTGGTGGAAGTCAGGCGTATTCTAAAAAGTAACGGCCGCCTTCTGATACTGGAGTTCACAAAACCGCCGGAAGGCCTTATTTCAAAGCTGTATGGTGTATACAGAAACTCCGTTCTTCCTGCAGTTGGCGGCCTTCTATCAGGCAGTCACAACGCTTACCGATACCTGGCTGACTCCATAGAATCATTTGATTCAGCCGAGGAATTGAAGAAAAGACTGATGAATGCCGGCTTTCGAATAATTCTGCTGCGATGTCTTACAATGGGAGTCGTATCAATCCTGGTTGCTGAAAAGCTGCCGGGACCTCACCATTTGTTATACTGATAACCGAATCCATTCCGTGTGTTGAGTCTGAGTTCTGAGCGTAAATTCTCATCTGAAGAAATGTAACATATTTGTTAATATTGGTGAGCCTGCCCCATTAATGATAGGATTTTCTCTCTTGAAGGAAAATATCTTTAAAGAAGTCATCTACTATCAAGGAAAGTCCTGGCGGCTGGGCCGCCGGAGCCCTTCAACTGTGGGAAGCAATACTTTGCAGCAATATCTATACAATGGATAAAGTCGAAAACCAATACATACCGTTATAAAATGCAGGAGGAAACATATGGGAATTCATATCGAGGTCAGAAGAGGAAATATCGCACCGACAGTATTGCTGCCAGGTGACCCATTGAGAGCGCAATACATTGCAGAGCATTTTCTGGAAAACTGTGTATGCTATAACGAAGTTCGCTGTATGTACGGATATACAGGAACCTTCAATGGAAAGCTTGTGTCTGTGCAGGGAACAGGCATGGGTATCCCATCCATATCGATATATGTAGAGGAGCTGCTTCGTGATTATGCCTGTAAAAACTTAATAAGGGTAGGCTCATGCGGAACTATTCAGGAGACCATCCGCCTCAGAGATATAATCCTGGCTCACGGTGCATCGACAGATTCCAATTTTAATAACATTACATTCGGCGGAAGCGATTATGCTCCCACTGCCAGCTTTGAATTGCTTAAGAGTGCATATGACTATTCTGCTGTAAATGAGATTCCGGTAAAAGTGGGGAATGTCATGACCAGCGATTTTTTCTATAACGAAGATAGAAATTTCTACAAGATATGGAAAAAGTACGGAATTCTGGCTTATGAGATGGAGACCGCAGCCCTTTACACAATATCAGCCAGATATGGGGCACAGGCTCTCTCGATACTCACAGTCAGTGATCACATATTGACTGGAGAGGCAATGACCCCCGAAGAAAGGGAGAGAACGCTGGCGACGATGTGTGAGATAGCCCTGAATATAGCGTAATACTGAAATCGCGACAGCATTGCTGCCGGATCATGTTGAAAATCAGGGCTCTGATACCAGGCAGTGTAATTGTTGAATCCCGCTGGAACTGAAGTTCTGCGGGATTATCGTTATTGTTTATCCTTTAGAGCCTGTTGTACTGACTTTTTCCAAAAGTACAGGATTTTTGCTTTAAATGGCGAAGAAATAAGGATTTTAGACATCTTACTATGAGGAAGTCAATATGGCTTATAAGTTTTATCCTGTCGATCGCGATCAAAAAAGATGATTACCTGAAGGATTTTTGCTTCTGCGCAGGAGATGGAACCTTCCTGCCGCCACTGTAAATCATGAACGGCTGGCCTTCAGATATTGCTCTTTTGTCGCCTTCCTGCCCGGCACTCGCACCAGCCCCGGCAACGGCACTCGCTCCGGATCCTGAAACGGCAACAGCCCCGGTTCCGGCCTCGGCAACGAGACCTGCAGTCGAATCGAGGAACGACGAAACCAGCGCCTCCACAAAGCCGTAAAGAGGGCCCTTTGTCTTCTCATTCTCCCTGTAATGCTCGAGTGCGAAATCCCACGTAAGAGCAAGAGTTCGAGGCACACTGAACTTCATCACCACGACGCTCCCTTCCTCGCGGTCGGCCTCTTCGGAAGGTATTTCATCCGGCAGAGGGAATTGCTCTCTCCATGAAATACTCACACGATAGTGACAGCAGCCGCCGGAACAAGTCAACAGGTTTACAGAGTGGCATCATCCAGGCAGTATGCCTGTGCAGGCTCCATCCCTGGCTTGCAGCACTTGTAGTTATCATGGTCGTTGCACAGGCCGTCTGCTGGATTAAGGTCATACCTGCCAGGCAGGAAGGCCTGCTTTACATAGACACCATTCCCAGCGGGGCGCAGGTGATTTTCAAGGAGTCTGGTGGAGCTGAGGGAAGAGTCCCGGTGGGGGTGACTCCGGGGCCTGTAAATGTATCAAGGAGCCAGCTTCCACGTGATTTTGAGTTCATCCTTCCTCTTTACGAAACTCGTTCAAAGCGCTTCCAGAAGAATGAACTCTTTGACAGCAAAACCGGCAAGCCTCTGAAATACAGCATTCCGCTCGTTCCGACCATCCCTCTTGTCTCGCCTGTAATCTACAGCATCAGAGACAACTTCTTCCTTTATGCCGGGCTTGCAGCTTTTCTCTTGTTTATAATGAAGGCGGCCGCAAGACTGAGATATGAGAGGGAAGAAGAAGCTATGGCGCTCCGGCTTGAGTTTGGCGACTTCACAGAAGGGATTCCGGTAGGGCCTTACCGCCTTGGAAAGCTTGCAGGTACAGGCGGCATGGCCCGTGTCTTCCTGGCCACAAGAAAGGATGAGCCTGACAGCGAAGTGGTAGCCCTCAAGGTTCTATCCCGCAGCTGCAGGGGAGACAGCGAGTTTATCAGTCGCTTCAGCCGGGAGGTCAACATCCTGAGGAGGCTTGTTCACCCCAACATAGTGCCCCTGCTGGACTGGGGCGAAGCCTCAAACCATCTCTACCTTGTCATGGAGTATATAGATGGAGAGACACTGCAAAGCAGAGCCGCAAAAGGGGAGATTCCCCTGGATATGGCCATGCATTATGCCTCCCAGGTGGCTGAAGCTCTCTGTTATGCCCATGAACAGGGAATAATACACAGAGATGTAAAGCCTGGAAATATAATGATAACAGGAACAGACAAGGCAATGCTGATGGATTTCGGTATTGCCCGCAGGGAGGACCTGCCTGCATACACCCAGGCCGGACAGGGCCTGGGTACACCTGCTTATGCATCACCTGAGCAGATCAACGGGAGCAGCATTGACTGGAGGAGTGACTACTACTCTCTTGGGATCCTTCTCTACGAGATTCTGGCAGGGCGCCACCCCTTTGGCGAAGCCACTGCGCTGGAGCTTATCAGAAAGCACATTGAGGACAGTCCGGAGCCGCTTGAAACTTGCCGTCCCGATATTCCCGGGGAGGTAATCACTCTGATAAATTCGATGATATCAAAGAATCCTCGTGATAGAGCTGAGAGAATGGATGATATCCCTGCAATGCTTAAGGTCATAGTAAAAAAAACTGGAACGTCTGCCGAACACCGATAAGCACATCTCTTCCATTCCAATGGTCCATGCAGGGGGAAGCCTCCGGCTCTGCCTGAAAGCGCATCTATATCATTCTCAGGATTTCCCCTGCTTCCGGAGCTGCTTTTCAATGAACAATATTGCTTCTTTGACCTCTCCGGCACTGGAGGGGCGATTATCCGGATCCTTCTCGAGGAGACGGGATACAAGAATGACAAGCTCCTCAGGAGTGTCAGCCCTGAGTGTATCCAGTAATGGGGGAGTCTCATTCATGTGCCTGATGATCAATTCGACTGCTTTGCTGCCTGAAAAGGGTGTAACCCCTGCAATGCAGTGAAAAATTACGCAGCCAAGAGAGTAAAGGTCCGCCTTTCCGCCTGAGCGCACCCCTGTGACCTGTTCAGGCGGCATATAGGCTGGAGTTCCCAGCGTAGAGTCTGTCTTTGTTATGGTGTCATAGTTGGAGCTCCTGGCCAGTCCGAAATCGGCTACCTTCACTTCGCCGCTGTTCGTCAGCAGGATGTTTGCAGGCTTAAGGTCACGGTGGACTATATCGTGACTGTGGGCGTGCTCAAGGGCATCAAGAATGGGCAGGGTGTAGCGGAGAAGGTCTTTTACCGCCATGGGCCCTTCCTTTATAAGGTCTTCCAGGCTTTTTCCCTCGACATACTCCATGGCCATGAAAAGCCTTCCTGACTCTTCACCCCACTCGTAAAGGTGTACGATGTTAGGGTGGCGGAGCCCGGAGAGAATGGAGACCTCCCTTTCAAAGCGCTTCCTGAACTCCTCGTTGCGGCATACCTCTTCGAAAAGGACCTTGACGGCTCTTACCTTTCTGTACCTGTCCTTCAGAGAATGCCCCAGGAAAACCTCAGCCATGGCTCCCTGGCCGACCTTCTTATCAAGGCGGAACGAGCCGATCTTCCCTCCTTCACCTACATAAGTCACCTCAGGGAGGGCTTCTCCAACGCCGGCTTCCTGTACATAGCGCAATGCAAGAATCGCTGCAAGCACAATAGCTATGAGTATCAGAGGATAGCGGAAGATCAGTGTTGAGAGAATCGGCACGCTTTCAGGGAGAGATTCCTCGAAATATGCCGAGAGTCCCTCTGTAGAGGAAGGCTTTGATGATGTTGATCTGTAGCCTGCCATGCGAAGTTCGAGCTTCTCATAGCTCTTCGTAAGGAGAAGGGGGGTCCTGCCTATCTCTCTGAGAGGCTCTCCTGGTGAAGCAGCGGCCAGGACTCTTGCTCCGGCAGGGATTGAGTTGATTATTATTCCTGATTCTATTTTCAGCGCCGCCAGCTTTTTCCTTTCATTGGCCGATCCGGCAGCGCACAGGATGATCTGAATCACGACAAGGACAGCACATATTATGGCAACGATCTTTTCCGGATTTTTCTGCAGAAATGCGACAGGGTTTTTCCACTGCAAGGTTTTCTCCATGTTCTCCTCCGTGCTGTTTTCTGAATACCTGAGTGATGGGCAGTCCTTCACGTCAGATTGAGGTCTGTTTCCCGCAGAGTGATTATATCACAGTGAGCCTTATGCGGCAACGACTGTCTGCTGGACTGTCCCCCTTTATTGTAACGGACATTTATGCTATAATTCTGATATAAAACTGTAGCCTCAGTGAGGCGCCTTAAAATGCCGCAGAACATTGTCGTTTGTGTATGGAGAAATAGGATAAAGCACCTGGGCACACGTAAAAGATTGAAAAAAGACGGTTCAGCAGGATTCTCGCTTGCTGAGGTGCTTATAGCCATCATGATCCTTTCAGTACTTTCGGTGATTATCATAGGGGCCATACCTAGCGCCATGTTTGCCATGAAAAAGGCAGAGAACAGGGCAAAGGCTGCGGCGATAGGCAGACAGGCCCTGGATTATCTGAGAAGGGCAGACTTTGATAAAATCGAGACAGGAATGGATATGACATCTGTCGTCCAGTTCCAGAAGAGCGCCGACAGCGATGAACGGATGATAAACAGAACGGATTATTCAATCAGTGTAGTTGTCGCCCGGGCCATGTCCGGAAGCATTGCAATACCAGCAGACAGGGTTAAGGACGTCAAAGTCATAGTGACCTGGAAGGACAGGGAGCAGAAGGAAAATTTCCATGTTGCCCGCACCATATTTTATAATGAATAGCTGCAGACTATATCGAAGGCCGTCCATCAGAGGCATTACTCTTCCAGAGATAATAGTTGCTGCCTTTCTCATGGCCGTGGTGATGTCTCTGGGCATGCAGCTGATGCTTCCCTCTCTTGCAATGTTCCGTGTCCAGAATGCCCGTTCAGAGGCACAGCAGGGAGCGATAATTGCCACTCACTGGATCAATCATTCCATACTGAACTCAATAATAGACAGCGTAACTGTAGGAACCAGCCCTGTCTCAATATCTTTTTGCGGAATCAATGAAGCGGACCCTTACGATACTTCAACAGGTAAGCCAAAGCCAGAAGCCCGGTTCACAATTCTCTGGCACGACGCCGCAGAGCGCAAGCTTAAAGTGAGGCAATGGCCGCCTGCGCCTCCACCTCCGCCTGCACCGCCAGAGTTTACCGATTATCTCCTGGGGACAGCAGAGAACCCACTGGCCCTTACTGCCGCAGATCTCAGAACTATCTGCACATCATCATACACAGGATATCGAGTTCTTGCCCGCAATGTGGAGAGCTTTTCAATAGATGACGAGGATGGAAGTGCGACTGACATAATCAGTCCTCCTCTGCGCTTTTCCATAGTCTGCGCCTCATGGGCAGGCGCCCGCGGTCAGGAGGACAGGCAGGAGGAGCGTTTTTCCATGACAACTCAGGTATATCCCAGGATCACTCGGTGGTAAGGAGGATGCTGTGAAAAGAGATTCACGCGAATCAAAAGGCATGTCGCTCTATGTGGTATTCGGCATAGTGGCGGTCATGATCATAATTGCCACTGCGATGACCGGACTCGGCCTGATGAACCTGAACGTGGCCCAGAGCTTCTATAACGGCTCCATTGCACAGAACGAGGCAGAGGCGGCAGTGGCATCTCTTCTTTACAATGTCTCAAATGACATATATTACGGCCTCAGCAGTGAGAAGATAACCGGGACCATCACAGACGGCTTTGATAAACGTGAGTGTTATCACGCCCTTACCTTTGACAGGAGTCAGGGCCTGCCCTGGTCTGTCAACGCCAGGGACGCAGCGACGACAGGCTATCAGGGAAGAACAGTCCCGAAGAGCATGGTGAGCGGCTATGCAACCGGCTACTGCAGGGGGCAGTACCGGACTATAGAAGTGCTGATCTACCGCCCCCCGTTCCCCTATGCAATAGCATCTTCAGGCAGAATTCATTCGGCTGGTCACATCCTCGTTGACGGTGTCGACAGTACTGAGGATGCAAAGAACGGAAAGCACAAGAGGCCGGGCCACATCTTCTCGTCATACGCCTGCACAGGGAGCGCTGAGCCTGACCCTGACAATCCGGCTGATTATTCTGTCTATATCGGTGATGAGGGAGGAGAAAACACGTACATTTCAGGATTCATCCTTTCGCCTGGCCACGTGCTTGTAAAGAAGCCGGCAACTGTCAAGGAAGGTGTCAGAGCCCAAGGTGATAAAGTAGAGATTCCTTACATAAATGTGAAGGATAAATACTATAATGCAGGTGACGAGGGAGTCATCAGGATAGTGTCGGATGCCTTTGCCTCGTCGCAGAAACTTGACGCAATGTACTTCCGGGAAGGGAACCTTACATATGCAGGGAACGTGGAGATGAGTAACGCCTTCCTTTATCTCAGGAACGGCACTCTTGAGATCGGCGGTGGTCTGACAGGCTGCGGCGCTGTCGTTGTGGAAAAAGGGAAAGTTGTTATCAAAGGTGATGCCGCCCTGAACGGTAACAATAAGATAGCGATAATATGTGACGGAGATGTCACTTTTGAAGGGAATAACAACTATTTCCAAGGTCTTGTATACAGCCACGGCAATGTTTCTGCAAAAGACATCACTATCGTGGGAAACCTGATCCTGGACGGACGCGACCATTCTGGAAAGGTGGATAACTCAAAGAGTATTGAGCTCAGCAATGTCAAGGCGATGAGCAATTCCGGGGAGACAGCGGCTATCAGCTTTACATCGCAATCCAGCACAGATGCCGAGACCGCCTATGCCGGCAAATACACCAGCAACCAGCTCCCATGCATCGGATTCACTGTCAATCCCGATGGAACAGCTTCGATAGGTGTCAATGATCAGGGTAACTGGTGGATCGGCCATTGTTTCGCAAACCACGGGTCAAGTGGAGTTAATTATGTCGAGCAGCAGTTGACATCACTGGATTTGGAAAAAATGAACTATAGCGGTGAGTATGGAGACGCCGATCCAACCCTGGAGTCGATGCTGGCAGACATGAAAGACCTTGCTGATGAGTATAAGGCTGCAAAGGCTGAGTTCGACAAGACTCCCCCTACCATCACCAAGCACCACGATTCACCTCCGCCAGGCCACGACGAGCAGGTCCCGAACCCCAGATACCTGGAGCTCAAGATTCTCATGGCAGCGCTCAATGCAAAGTATAAGAAGGCGGTTCAGGACTTCGCAACAGCCTGTTACGATAAGTACAGGGAGACCACCAACAACGGGTGCACATACAACACAGGAGGCAAAAACATCAACGTCTCGAAGCCTTTCAGCTTTGATGTGAATGAGTTTCACATTACAGGCAACAAACTCAAGGTAATGTACTGGCACATTTATAATACAAGGCTATGAATCGCATATGCAGGCCCCGAGAGCTTCTCCGAAAGCCAGAGCAATTAATGGGGCTGATCGGTCTTGTCAAACTGGTTGATGGCGTCAATGCTGAAAATGAGCCTGTGGCCTTCAGGTATGGTTGTCATAAAGGCGCGGAACACTGAAATGCTTATCGGGAGAGAAAGCGCAGAGATTCTGTAACCTTCACCCCTTCCTGGGGAGCCAGTCCCTTTCCTGTAACATGATAAACAGGGAATTCTCTGCTGCTCTCCTTCATCCATTCGGTTATGAAATAATCATCCTTCTGGTGCCAGTAAAGTGTATTCGTGCCGAAGAGTGCTGTTTTGCAGGTGTATTTCTTTTCTGCACCTATGCCGTTCCCTATCCCTCCATTTGTTCCTTCAACAGTTAAAGAATGTTTTCCAGGTTTTTCATAGATAAGCTCGTAAGAGGGTCCAAAGCGAAATGTCTTGTTGGTATTTATCCTTCTAAGGACAAAGCCGGAAGGGATGTAGATGGGGATAGCGATTTTCATGTATGTGCCATCCTTCAGCTTTATTCCCATAAGATCCTTCACCTGGGCTTCATTCAACTGCGCAGCCTTCCCCTGGGCGCTTTTCTGATCAGCAGAAAAGGCCTGCATGCTGAAAAGGCTTATAGCAAGTAAAGCCATTCCAATGACAATAATCTTTTTCATGCTGTCCTCGTTCCTTCCTGGTGGCTTAAATCTGCCCACTCTCGACAGACCGCCGAATTTTACGCCTCCCTTTATCATTACACGCTCATAAGGGAATCATAATGCGATGAATGGCCCCCGGTACAATTAAAATGGGCGCGACCGGATTCGAACCAGTGACCCCTACGATGTCAACGTAGTGCTCTAACCAACTGAGCTACGCGCCCTTGAGACTGAGACAGGCGACGAGCGGATTCGAACCGCTGAAAAACGGTTTTGCAGACCGCTGCCTTGACCACTCGACCACGTCGCCATTTTTCGTGTTGCGAGCGGAAAACGGGATTCGAACCCGCGACCCTCGGCTTGGGAAGCCGATGCTCTACCGCTGAGCTATTTCCGCCTGTGCGTCGATATTATAGCATACTGATCTTTTCTTGGCAATACCCAAAATCCACCAGAATCCACCACCTGTACTGGTTCAGCGCAAATTGGAATTTTTCTTCTCTTGATTTAGCTCTTCCATACATCTTCCTCTCTTTGCTCTGATTCTCTCACGTTTTCAACGATAGATCAGCAGTCTGCCACTATTGATGTGGAGTCTTGCGGCCTATGATTCCGGGCGCCATCGGGGTGCACCGGCTTCGCCTGTGCACCCTGCCAAATAAGGCTATCATGGCCTTCTCCCCATATCAAACCTGAAATACTGCCTGGGGTCTGATGCAAATGTTATTGTTGAAGCAATTTTTAGCAGTTTCCGCCTCTGTGATGCATTCGTACCAAGTGTGGGAAGAATCGTGGTGGCATATCCCAGTCAAATTATACTCACCAGTATAACAAACTGCAGCATTCTATAGTAATGCGCATTGAAAATTACATCATACATAGCACCAGGAATCACGATTTCATTTGAATTTCCAATTTTCAATGCTGCAATTACTTATGCGCTCTGGAGTATAAATTGCCAAATGAGCGTTTATAGATGATTCCAGAAGTTTTGATGGTGCAATTTGTAAAGCGCGTTTGTATAACAGCGTTTCCAAGCTTCGCCTGTTCTCCGGCACCCGGCTTATGAGTAAAAAAGGACAAGTGTTTCCTGATCCTCTGTTTAACGAAGTGTACCCAAGCCGAACTTAGTTCGCTTCGCTCAGAATTGGAATAATGGAATGGTGGAATACTGCCCTCCCCTCCGGGGCAGGCAAACACGGTCGTTACAACGTTTCTATAGAAGTTACGAGACATAAATGATGAGATTACTCCCTGCCGATCAGCGTGATATTCACCAGGGCGCTTGTTCGTTGAATATCTGCTAACCGCTGCCGGCAGAGCTTCCCAAAGCCCATCCGCCCGGTTTTTTAGGTGAGAGGCGCCAGCTGCCGAAGAGCTTTTCCACCAGAAAACACCATTCATGGCCTGAGTCTCCCTTGTTTTCTGTCCTTTTTGCCTTCACGCCGACAGTCTTGCCGTAGCCCCAGGTTCCGAGAGGGATACACTCGATCCTTTCTGTGGAAAAGCCGGAAGGGAGTGAGAAATGCCTGGACAGCAGCTCCTCGTCATCGCCGGAGTCCCTGTAGTAGAAATCACTGCTGTACAGCGAGAGCAGTTTTGACCGGTCTCTTTCATCTGCCGCTTTTTCTGCTGCCTGCAGCATTGTCAGAATCTCAAGCTCTTCGTCTGCAGGCACGCGGATCTCGCTCCGCTCCGTGATGTATGGGCCGAAACGCTCTGTCCAGAGCCTTTCAACAGTGTCAATGTCACATGAAAGCGTTGATGAGAAGAGTGAGGAAAGAGATGAGCGCGTCATCTCCTCACTCTTTCCGAGTGATGCGGAGGCTTTGTAGAAGCTCAGGAACGCCGTTCTTCCAAATGCCTCGACCAGATGTTGAACAAGAGAGCCGCTTTCCATATATTCTGCGCTGTTCAGCTTTTCATCTCCAATAACGAAAGGCTCGCTTACCATCTCCATATCGATAAATCCTCTGAGCCGACGATGCATGTCAAATCCGGCTCCTGACAGGTAATCGGCAATTCCCTCGCGCAGAAATGGCGGAACATTTTTACCAGGCGGAAAGAGGTCATATTCGAGGGCGTGGGTGATCTCATGACCGTAATGTATCCGCTCATATGATTCGAGGTCGGGCAGCCAGGCAAGCCCTATCATGCGCGCTTCAGGAATCGTCCTGCCGGCAAATGTCTTTCCCCATGTGGGACAGTATGAGTCCCTGTCTGTAGGGAAAAGATATACCGAGAGTTTCTCTCCGGGAGTCGATTCGAGAAAGGAGGATATCATCTCGAAGACCATCTCGCGCTTCTCCACGATTTCATCAATATCCCGCTCGGCATCGGTATCAGGCATATATTGGAATATGAAGTGCTCACTCTCGCGCTTAAGGAACCGGCGATCACCCAGATCATTTCTGACAAGAGCCCCTCTGTCACCTATCTGGAGACCGGTGTCCCGGTCGGTGAGACCTTCAGACGGCTGGAAGGAATCCTGGGGCTCTTGTGCCGCAGCATCATGACCCGCCTGTGCACGAGCTTCCTGAGCAGGCAGGCCCTGTGATATCTGAGGAGAAAAGCCTGAGATGGGAAACATCGGCAGTGTCCTTTGTTATCCCTGCAGCCAGGGGAATTTGATATACAGTGGAGCGCCAATTTCAGGTATCTTGACTGCCATGATTACACTGAAAAGGAAAAACATTATCAGTGTCTGAGATTCTCCCTTAATGACCGGTGCCCATGAGAATGTGCCCTGTTTTTTGGCATATGGCTTTAAAGCCGGGAATACGGGAGGCACCTCTCTGCAGTATTCTGTATAGGTGTCACCGAAGGTCTTCTTAAGGAACTCCTCTTCGAGAGGTATGATTGTGCCGTAGACGGTGATGTAGAAGAGAAGATAGAGTACCCAGAATATCACTGATATCTTCCATGAGCCTGTCCCGAGACACGCCATCATTACAAAGCCCAGGCCGGTGATGGCGTTTCCGAGATAAAGCGGGTTTCTCACAAATGCATATGGTCCGGCCGTCACCAGGAAAGGAGCTTTTACTTCCTGTGCTCTCGTTGTCTTTCCTGCATATCCAACGCCCCAGATTCTTATCAGCTCACCTGCTGATGCGATTACTATCCCTATTACATAAGAAGTGAACGTGGGCTTTCCAAAGACTATTATCACAACTGCCAGAGGGACCATGAGGGCTCCTCTCCATTTAAAAAACCACTGTCTCATATAAACCTCTTTCTTTGCAGATATTCAGACATCAGAGAAGGATTGCCAAAACACGGGACGATTTAATGGAGCCATTGTTTTCAGCAGAGCGATGCTATTCTCTGAGCTATTCTGTCCGCCGCCCCGTGTGAGCCGAGTATCGACAGCAGCTCACGGGAAATCTTCTCTCTCCTCTCGCTGTCATTCAGGAGGGTGAGAGCAACGGCGGTAATCTCGCAGGCTTTCTCTTCAACCTTGACTTCCGGCACGATCTCCCTGTCGGCCCACTGATTAGGAAGCGCCTTGTACTTGATTCTCTGATAGGCTTTGTGCATTATAGCACGCCGGAGCGGCCACTCGGCAGGGAGGAAGTTCAGGAAGAAGCCGAGCCCTCCTCTTGGAATCTTGGCTCTCCAGCTGAATGAAACTATCATTGGCTTTCCCAGCGCCGCAATCTCGGCTGTATTGGTGCCTGGTATTGTCAGAATCAGATCCGATGCATTGATGAGATCATACTGGCAGTCTTTCATAAGATGAATAGTTGCGCCCTGCCTTGTAACGATCTCCCAGTTAGACTCTCTTTCTTTTATTACCCCGCTTGAGCTTTCGATGCCTCTGCACGACGGATTCTTAATGAAGCCTTCTATCTCTTCTACGTGAATGAAAGGTGACAGGGAGAGAAGGAACTGCACATCGCCAAGCTGCTCGCTCAGCTCTTCCACCACTTTCAGAAAGACAGGCAGACTCTCTCTGGCAGTAGTGACTCTGCTGCCGGGAAAGATCCCCACCGTGCGCTTCTCAGGGGAAAGCCCCCATAATGCAAGCGCCTCATCTCTGTTGAAGCGCGCTTTGATGCCGTCCATCATCAGGTTCCCTACTACTTCAATCTTCCTGTCAGGGATTCCGCTCTTGACAAACAGCTCTCTGGTTCTGTCATCTATCACGAAGAGAAGCTCGAAGTATCTGTTCCATCCTGAGCGGCGGACCGCATATGCAAGAGCCGGATACTTGAGGCGCCTGGCCATCAACAGGGCGTGCCAGAAGTCACCTCCCAGGAAGAGCACGATCCCCTTCCTGGATGGAGTATAGGATTTGACTCTGAAGCCGAGGCATATTTTAAGATAATCTGATGGCGAGAGCACCAGATCGACGTCTGTATATGACCGGGCAATTTCCTGCTCACGCCCGGTTGCGTAGGGACAGGGAACAAGCGCTACAATGATGCGGATGTCAGGCTTGGAATGGCGAAGCGCCTCTGTAGTTGAACGAACCCACGAAGTGAGCTCACCCGGGCTGTTGGTTATAATGACTATGTCTTCACGTTCTGAAGGTTTATACAGTTCTTCCATGCTATGGCATCACGCGAGGTGTGCTGTCTTTCTGTTGTATATACGGCCGCCTGCAGGTTCTGGAGTCAACGGCCGTCAGGGTAAACTTATCATGATTGTAGCAGAAAGCTCATGCGGCGTCAACCAGAATAACTCAACCAAAATCCACCGATAGCATTTATTCTTCACAGGTTAAGAAATGGGGGTACGGAGGATCGCAGAGGTCTGGAATCTGAGTGAGCGGACGTTCGATGAACCCACCGGGTGCGCTTCCTTGTTTATATTCACGAGTAAAG